>LNFM01000089.1_pt1 | contig 207148 bp, 180 predicted proteins | sample 596031 | NCBI WGS metagenome assembly LNFM01 (sample SAMN04254537, study PRJNA301005) | activated carbon metagenome | isolation source: dual media filters at the Ann Arbor, Michigan drinking water treatment plant | place: USA: Ann Arbor
GAACACAACAAGGACCCCAAGCCGTTGAAGTGGATCTACGACAATCCTGATCATCGAATCCGGTGCGATTCATCTGGTTCGGTGGACTAGCGGACCGAATCTCGCGTTGCGCCACGGGTGCTCGCAGTGGCTCACGCGAGCATGCCACGAGCCGTGTGCGATGGCGTTGCAGCGTCGACGGTGACGGTCTGACCCCAATCGAACGGCGAACGGTGCGCAGGCAAGCACTAGTGAGAACGGGTCAACGATCCGCGTGACAACCGCGCGACAGAGCATTCGATCGAGCGACTCCGCGCCGGCGCTGCGCGGGCCTCACGCGCTCGCGCGGAGGCTGAGCAACTTCCGCACTGCAATGGCACGCCGCCCCGTGGACTCGGCCCAGAGCAGTGCGCCGGGGACCACGCGCTCGACGACGGAAGCGGCGGATACGAAGCACCGCGAACGTCTGCATCCACGTCGCGTCGAGCCGTGTCGTCCACCAACGAGCGATCGCACACGGTCGTGAGCGAGCGCCGGCGCCACAGAGACGGTTGCCGCATTGCACACGACAGCGGTGACGGATGGGATCCGTTTCGACACACCAGAACATCGACATACGCAGGCAGTTGGAACGCGATGCACACACGGGCACTCATCAGCGAGTTATTCAGTGGCCCGCAATTTGCGAACTGGGCCTCGCGACGAAATCGGCCGTCGACAACACTGTCTCGCGTTGCGCGAGCTGATCCGGCCGTGTCGCGTATTCGCAGTTGAGTTGCATCGAACGCTGCTCGCGTGCGTCGATGCGCGCGCCGCCTGACTTCACTGAAATGAAGGGAGATCGAGATGGACATCGCTGAGCCCAAACTGAACCCCGCCGTGGAGACCCCGACCGACGCGGTGCAACTCGGAGCGGGATCCAACTATCGCTGGGTCACACGGGACGGTCATGTCGACATGTCGATGTCGCCACCGGCACCACTTCGCGCGTACATCCCTGCCGAACCACAGGCGGTCACCGTGGACCTGCGTCGTTGCGCGATGATCGTCGTCGACATGCAGAACGACTTCTGCGCGGAAGGCGGTTGGGTCCAGCACATCGGCGCGGATCTCGCACCCGAGATCGCCCCGATCGCGAAACTCCAGCGCCTGCTGCCAGCCCTGCGCGAACACGACGTGCCGATCATCTGGCTCAACTGGGGAAACCGCCCGGACCGCATGAACCTCGAGCCCACCGTGCTGCACATGTTCAAGAAGCGCCCCGCCGATGCCGGCATCGGCGAGCCGGTGCCAGGCAAGGGTGCGCCGCTTCTCGAGAAGGACAGTTGGGGGGCGGCCGTGGTCGACGGGCTCGAGCCACTGCCCGGCGACGTACACGTCGACAAGTACCGCATCAGCGGCTTCTGGGACACGCCGCTCGACAGCATTCTGCGCAATCTCGGGGTGAAGACGCTCCTGTTCAGTGGCGTGAACCTCGACCAGTGCGTGCTGCACACACTCACCGACGCGAACTTCAGCGGGTACGGTTGCGTGCTCCTCGAAGATTGCTGCGGCACCACGTCGCCATCGTTCTGCACTGAGGCCACGCTGTTCAACGTGAAGCTTCTCTACGGCTTCGTCACCTCGTCCGAGCAAGTGATCGCGGCGTTGGGCAAGACAGGAATGCCCTGATTCACGCGGCGTCCGCCGCAATCGTCGACACACCTGACCCACCCGACACGATCCGTTCGTCCTGGCGACGATCCGGACGGCAGTTCATCGAGCGTCCGTACATCCGCAGTTTCTTCCTGGCCATCCGGAGAGCAGCATGACAGCACCTGAAAGATTCACACGTTCCACAGCGGTGTCGCTTGCCGTCGCCACGGCGCTTGCCGTTCCTCTCCTCGCTGTCGCCCCGGCAGCAGCGCTCGCCGCCGAGGCCTCGGCGGCCGTGAAGGCCGTCGTCGCGTACGACAAGGCCCACACGAAGAAGGGCAAGGCGTACCGCATCGCCTACCTCACGGAGTGCGTCGACAACCCGTACTGCCTCGCGCGGCTCGAGGGCCTGAAGGCTGCCGCCGCCAAGTACGGGTTCACCTACAAGATCTTCGACGCGAACTTCAGCCCGGCGACGCAGGCGAAGATGGTCCAGAACGCGCTCGCAGAGAAGTTCGACGGCTACCTGTTCGGACCAGCCGCTGCGCAGCCCGGCTGCGGCCTCTACAACCGCCTGCTCAAGCCTACGGGCAAGCCAGTCGTGTCGATCGACATCGCGATGTGCGGCGATGCCGACTACACGCCAGGCCTGGCGGCAACGCTCACGATGCAGGGACCGATGCACTTCGACAATTTCCTCGACGAGGCCTTCAAGTCCTGTACCGGCACATGCAAGGTCGCGGCGGTCGGTGGCTTCGTCGGGTCCGATCTGTTCACGTACTGGGAGGGCGCCATCAAGAAGGCGGCCGCGAAGTACCCGAACGTCCAGGTGGTCGTCGACGAGCCGTCCAACTTCGACCCGCGCATCGCGCTGAAGAAGATTCAGGACGCGATGCTCGCGCACCCGGACATCAGCATCATCGTTTCATCCTGGGACGACATGTCGCGCGGCGTGGAACAGGCCGTCGTGGCTTCGGGCAAGGTGCCTGGCAAGGACGTGATGATCTTCTCGGGCGGCGCCACCAAAGTGGGCGTCGCGAAGGTGAAGGCGGGAACCTGGGCATCCACGATGGCCTACCTTCCGTACCAGGAGTCCTACTACGGGGCCGTCGCGCTGATGATGGCGCTGGAGGGCAAGCCGCTCAACGCGCACATCGACGAAGCGCTGCTGCCCGAGATCCTCGACACCACCGGTACGGTCTTCATCACGAAGGGCAACGCCGACAAGTACACGCCGAACTACTGACGGCATCCGACCAGGCCAGTTCCACCGATGGTTGCACAGCCTCCGCTCGGAGAGACCGCCGCGATGCAGCGGCGGTCGGAGTCCACCGTCGCGATCCGCGTTCGCAAGGTGTCGAAGGCGTATCCCGGCGTGCAGGCGCTGAGCGATGTCGATTTCGATCTTCGGACGGGGGAGGTGCACGGCCTGGTCGGTGCCAACGGTGCCGGAAAGTCGACCCTCATCCGCATGCTGTCCGGGGCGGCTGCGCCGGACACGGGCAGCATCGAGGTGCAGGGCACGACGATGCGCTTCGAGGATCCGAGGGCCCTTCGGCGCAACGGTGTGGCGGCGATCTATCAGGAGCTGACCGTCGTCCCGGAGATGACGGCGCTGTCGAACGCGTTTCTCGGCTCGACACCCCGCCGCGGCCCCTTCACCGATCGTGTGCGGATGCGGGAGCGCTTCGCTGAGCTGTCGGCCTGGATGGGCATGGAAGTACCACCCGACGCCACGGCCAGGACACTCTCCGTCGCCAACCTGCAGATGCTCGAGATCATGCGGGCAATAGCAGCCGAGCGGGATGTCATCATCATGGACGAACCGACGGCTTCGCTCGGCCCGCTCGAACGCGCACGACTCTACGAGCTGATCGCGCGGCTCAAGTCGCGACTGGTCTCGATCATCTTCATCTCCCACGACCTCGACGAGGTCCTGCGTCTGTGCGACCGGATCTCCGTGATGCGCGACGGCAGGCTCACGGAGACCCGCGACACCGGGCAGTGGTCGAAGGACACGCTGGTCCGCGGGATGCTGGGGGATGTCAGGATGCTGCCCCGCCGCAGCGGACCCAGCCGCGCGTTCGAAGAACTCCTCCGGGTCGATGATCTCCAGCTCCCGGGCCGGGTTGCGGACATGTCGTTCACCCTGGGGGCCGGCGAAGTCCTGGGAATCGCGGGGCTGGTGGGCGCCGGGCGCACGGAGGTCCTGCGGTGCGTCGCCGGCCTCGAGGAAACCGGGACGGGGCGCATGGCGATCGATGGGGTGCCCTGCGCCTGGCCGCGCAACGTCCGGGAGGCGATCGGTCGAGGGATCATGCTGGCCCCCGAAGATCGCAAGCGACAGGGCCTCGTGCTGCAGCGGAGTGCGTTGTCGAACCTGCTGCTGGCTGACCTCGCCGCGACAGCCCATGGCCCCATCGTGTCCACCCGCAAGCAACGGGCGGTCGCGACCACCCTTGCGCAAGGCCTCGGCTTCGATCCCCGCAAGCTCGATGCGATGGCACTGAATCTGTCCGGCGGCAACCAGCAGAAGCTCGTGTTGGGGAAGTGGCTGAACCGCGGGCCGCGCGTCCTCCTTCTGGACGAACCGACCCGGGGCATCGACCTGGGCGCCAAGCAGGAGATCTTCCGCTCCATCAGAGAGCTGAGCGAACGGGGCATGGGCGTCATCCTCGTATCGTCGGATCTCGAGGAAGTCGTCGAGTACTCGGACCGCGTGCTGGTGATGGCGCGCGGCCGACAGCTCGGGATCCTAGATCGCGACGAAGCCAGCGTCGCGTCCATTCTCAACATGATCTTCATCATCGAGGCGCGCCCGGGCGCGCCGGGAGGGCAGGCATGAACGAGGCAGGCGTCGCGACAGGTCAGGTCGTCGCCGTTCCGGGGCGTTTCACAAACCTCCCGACACTGGTCAGGACCTACGGCATCGTGCTGACGTTGGTGATTCTCGTGACGGTGGTCGCGATCGGAAACCCGGCGTTCCTGTCGCCCAGGAACCTGCTCAACATGCTCTCGCAGTGGGCCCCCGCGGGCATCATGGCCGTCGGCATGACCTTCGTGATCCTGACCGGAGGGTTCGACCTGTCTCTGGCGTCCGGGTACTCGCTGTGCGCGGTCGTCGCCGCGTACGCCGGGCAGACCCTGTCACCTCCCCTGGCATTCTCGGCTGCGATCGCGGTGGGTCTCGCGTTCGGGCTCGCCAACGGCCTGCTCGTCGCGGTCGCGCGGATCAATCCGTTCATCACCACCGTGGGAAGCGGCTTCATCATCACCGGGATCGCACTCGTGATGACCGAGAACGCAGCCTTCCTGGTTGACGATCCGGCCTTCGCGACGCTGGGCGCGGGCACCTGGCAAGGCATCCCCTATTCCGGCATGGCCCTGGTGGCATTCATGATCGTCTTCGGACTGATCCTGGCACGGAGCATCTACGGAGAGGTCATCTACGCAGTCGGCGGCAACTACGAGGCGAGCCGCCTTTCCGGAATCCGCGTGAGGATGGTGGTGGCCAGCGCCTACGTGATCCTGGGCGGCTGCGTCGGCCTCGCCGGAAGCATCACCGCCTCGCAGCTCAGTTCGGCGCAGGCCAATCTCGACCCCGGGATCATCTTCGACGTTCTCACGATCGTCGTGGTGGGCGGCACCTCGCTGTCGGGCGGCACCGGGGCGATGTGGCGCACCGCCGTCGGCCTGGGGATCATCGCGACGATCTCGAACGGCTTCGTGCTGCTCGACATCAGTCCCTACTACCAGTCCATCATCAAGGGCACGATCATCGTCGCCGCCCTGGCGCTCGACACCGGCCTATCGCGATTGGTACGGGCCAAGTGAAGGTCCCGACGGCACCGCGCTCGTGGCCGGGGCAATCAGTCCCTGGGACCCGATGGATCGCGCGCAGGCGGCGCGTAGCGACGCGATGGCGGCACCAGCACTGGCTTGGGAGGGTCGCCGAGGTAGTGCGGCGACATGATCTGGACGTCGTACTCGTTGAAGACATCCTGGACGTGCCCGTGCAGCTCGCTCAGCGCCTCGGCACGCTGCCGTGGCGCCTCGGGACCCGCCTGGGCGATCAGCAGGTACTCCACGTAGAAGTCCGACAGCGCGGTCTGGACCACTCGCGGCGGGGGCTCGGCAAGAATGCCGCGGGTTCGCTTCGCCGCTTCTAGCAGCATCGCATGGACCTGGCGCCAGGGCGTGTCATAGCCGATGGTGACGCTCGTGCTCAGGGTGAACCCGTTGCCGCCTGTCGTGCGCGAGTAGTTCCGCGTGATCTGCCCCATCACCATCGCATTGGGCAGCACCACCTCCTCCCCCATGCCGGTGCGCAGGCGCGTCACGAACGCGCCGAGGTCTGTGACGGTGCCCTCGACGTCCCCGATGCGGGCGAACTCGCCGACGCGGATCGCCCGTGAATACATGAGGATGAGACCGCTCGCCGCCTGACCGACCAGGCCCGAAGCGCCGATCGACACCATGAGCCCCACCAGCACCGACAGCCCCTTGAAGGCGTCGGTGTGCGAACCCGGCAGGTACGGATACGCCATGGCCAGCGCGAACACCGACACCACGATCGTGACGAGACGCCGTGTCGGCCGGGCGGTGTCGGCATCGAGCCAGCCCAGCGAGAAGTGACCCCGTTCGACACGCGAGAAGAACGCGCCCGTGACCTGGAGGAGACCCCGCGCGAGCATGACGATCACGACGACGAGCACCAGCCCCGGGATGGCCCCGGCCACTGACTGCCCGATCAGCGTGAGCGTGTCGACCAACGCCCCACGCAACTGCTCGGCCCAGGGGCGCGTGTAAGCGACACGACCCAGCACGAACGCAATCCAGACGTAGGTCGCGACCAGCGCCAGGGCCCACGCGACGAAGCTGACGAAGCGTGTGATCGTCTGGCGGAACAGCGACGGATCGAGCACCGTGACGCCCGCGATGTGCAGGCGCTTCACACCCGCACGGACCCGGAGCGCGAGCCGCACCGCGATGGTCCGTCGGACGCGCATGACACCCCAGACCAGTGCGACGTAGGCGATCGTCGATAGGACCGCCAGCCCGATCGCCACGAGCCACGCGCGCAGGCTGCGGGTTTCCACCGCGACCTTCAACGCAGCCGCGAGTCGTTCGCGGGTGGCCTCGATCGCCGCCTCGTAGGTCTCGCCAGCCAGGCGATCCTCGTCGCCGGGTGCCACCAGGAACACGGCGTCGTTGTCGACGACCAGCAAGCGCCCCTCGGGCGTCTCACGGACCGTGACCTCGCCGGGGCCGTCGTCCTGCATCGCCTGATCCAGCCGTGCCTGCGCCGCGATGGCACGCTCGCGCGGCGCGTATCCCTGGGCCGGGACGCGGAACACGTGCACCAGCCGGTTCTGCACCCGCAACACCGCCACGGACTGCACCGCCCCCGTCTCCTCGGTGGCGGACGCACCGGAGCCGGTCAGGGCCAGGAGGATCAGGAGGAGGAATCGCATCAGCCGCGGCCCCGGTAGGGTGCAACCCCCGTGTCCGGGATCCACACCCCCGCCGGGGGACGCGCCGTCTGCCAGAACACATCGATCGGAATCCCGCCCCGCGGATACCAGTAGCCGGCGATCCGCAGCCACTTCGGCGCGAGCAGCACCTTCAGCCGCTTCGCGATCGCGATGGTGCAATCCTCGTGGAAGGCGCCGTGGTTCCGGAAGGCGCCCAGGTACAACTTCAGGGACTTGCTCTCCACGAGCCAGCGGGCCGGCACGTAGTCGATGACGATGTGCGCGAAGTCGGGCTGACCCGTGACCGGGCAGAGGGACGTGAACTCGGGCGCCGTGAAGCGCGCGACGTATCGAACGTCCGGATGGGGATTCGGCACGCGCTCCAGCAGGGCGACCTCGGGCGACACAGGCAGCGGGGTCTGGGTGCCCAGCTGGGCCGGGGCGGGCGGGGATCTACGACGCGTCATGGATCGTTCCGTGGATTGCAGTGAATCGACCGGGTGCCCCGGGCAGCGGACAACCGGGGTCGGGAGCGCGGCGTCACATCAGAACATCGGCTTGCTGACGGCGGAATCGTACGTGCGCACGCCGTGGAGGATCTCTTCCTTGGCTTCCTCGGGGCCGACCCAGCCCATCACCTTCACCCACTTGCCGGGTTCCAGGTCCTTGTAGTGCTCGAAGAAGTGCGAGATCTGCGAGGTCACGAGATCGGGGAGATCGCGGGCCGTCACGATGTGGCGATACAGGCTCGACAGCTTGTCGATCGGCACGGCGAGCACCTTGGTGTCCTCGCCAGCCTCGTCGGTCATCTTCAGCATCCCGATGGGCCGGCAACGGACGACGACGCCCGTGATGAGCGGCACCGGCGACAACACCAGGACGTCCACGGGATCCCCGTCGCCGGAGAGGGTATGGGGCACGTAGCCGTAGTTGCAGGGGTAGCGCATGGCGGTCGACATGAAGCGATCGACGAACATTGCGCCCGTCTCCTTGTCCACCTCGTACTTGATCGGATCCGCGTTCATCGGGATCTCGATGATCACGTTGATATCGTTGGGCAGGTCGCGGCCGGGGCCGACTCGGTCTAGGTTCATGGGTGCCGTCCGTGTCAAAGCCGCTATTATAGGAAGGCGGTGCGGCGATCCGACCCGCGACCGCAGACTTTCCGTCAGATTCGCCGCCTCCATGCCAGTCACCACACGCTCCGCCAGCACTGCCTTCCCCTTCGCGCACGCCGTATCGCCGCACTGGCGCATCGCCGCGGCGGAGTGCCTCGAACAGCTCGGCCCCACGCCGCCCGGCGCCAATCTGGGGTTCCTCTACGTCACCGACCCCTACACCTCGCGGATGCAGGATCTGCTCGAACTGCTGCGCATGCGCACCGGCGTCGAGCACTGGGTCGGTACCGTCGGGCTGGGCATCTGCGCGACGGGCCAGGAGTATCTCGACGAAGGCGCGATGGCGATCATGCTGGGCAGCTTCGCCCCCGGATCGTTCCGCGTGATCTCACAGCTCCGCGCTCCAGGCGATCTCGCACGGGATCCGCTGACCGTCGGCGGCGCAGCCGGCAACTTCGCCGTGGTCCACGCCGACCCGCGCAACAGCCGCATTCCCGCGCTGGTCGCCGAGATGGCGCGGCGCCTCGAAGGGGGATTCGTGGTCGGCGGCCTGTCGAGTTCGCGCAGCGCCCATCCGCAGATCGCGGACGGTCTGTCGGAGGGCGGGCTCTCCGGTGTCGTCTTCACCGACGAGGTGATCGTCAGCACGCGCCTCACCCAGGGCTGCTCGCCGCTCGGCGACGTGCACACCGTCACGCAGAGCCGTCGCAACGTGCTCATCGAACTCGACGGCCGCCGGGCGCTCGACGTGCTGCGCGAAGAGGCATCCATCGAATCCGACAGCGATCTCGAACGGGCAGGCGCCAACCTCTTCGCCGCGATGCCCGTCTCGGGCGACGACGCCTCCGACTACACGGTGCGCAATCTCGTGGGGCTCGACCCCGAGCGCGGCCTGGTCGCGATCGGGGATCTCGTGGACGCAGGCGACAAGCTGATGTTCTGCCGCCGCGATCGCCGCTCGGCCGCCGAGGACATGGGCCGCATGCTCGACAGCATGAAGAGCGGTCTCTTCTCCCGGCCGCGCGGCGCGCTGTACTTCTCGTGTCTGGGCCGGGGCGCAGGACTCTTCGGCGAGATGTCGCGGGAACTCGAGATGATCCGCGAAGGGCTGGGTGACATCCCCCTCGTCGGATTCTTCTGCAACGGGGAGATCTCGCACAACCGGATGTACGGGTACACCGGTGTCCTCACGCTGTTCCTGTAGCCAGCCCGGCAGCGCCGGCCCACGATCCGCTGCGACCGCGTGAGATAGCACCATGCCCCTGCCGCTCAAGACCATGGACTGGCTGGCGCTCTCCTGGTTCTTCGTCTTCTGGATCGGCTACGTCCGCTTCGCGCGCTGGTACGCGAGGCGGGTCCCCAGTCTCGTGATGCGCATGACGAGCCTGCGCAAGCACTGGATGACCGAGGTCGTGACCCGCGAGGTCCGCATCGGCGACATCAACATCCTCGCGAACCTCTCGAACGGATCCACGTTCTTCGCCTCCACCACGCTGCTGATTCTCGGCGGTCTGCTCGCACTCCTCGGCACCACCGACAAGATCGCGATGGTCGTGATGGAACTGCCCTTCAGCCGGCAGGCTGCCGGCACCGATCGCTTCTGGGACATCAAGATCCTCCTGCTCATCGGCATCTTCACGTTCGCCTTCTTCAAGTTCACGTGGTCCCTGCGCCTCTATCATTTCTGCTCGGTGATGGTGGGTGGCTCCCCACCCATCGAGGCGCCGTCGGAACGCAAGGAGGACTTCATCCAGCACGCCGCCGCGACCGCCGGACTCGCCGCCGACAGCTTCAACAACGGTCTGCGCGCCTACTACTTCGGGCTCGCTGCGCTGATGTGGTTCATCAACCCGTGGACTTGGATGGTCGCGACGAGCTGGGTCGTGCTGATCCTGTACCTGCGCGAGTTCCGGTCGGACGCGCTCAAGACCTTGTCGCGCAGCCTCTGAGGGCAGTCCAGGCAGGGACTGCCTCACCGGCACACCCCCGTCTGTGCATGCCGTCCGGGTTACCATCGCGCCCACACGCCGCGACGGCCCTGTCGGGGCTGCGCCCGTCATCGGGCCCACTCGGGATTCTCGCCACCATGCCCATCGATCGCACTCGCTATGCGCAACTCGTCGACGCCGTCGCAGCTCTCCACGGCGAGACCGACACCGCCCGCATCGATGCCTGGCAGCAGCGCCTCGCATGGAGCTACGACGACTTCATCGCGCTCGAGAACGCCCTCCCGGCGGCCGAGCCCATCGTCTCACCGCCCGTGCCGCAGGCCGGGACGGCACTGCAGCGGCTTCCGCAGGCGTCGTGGCAGCGGGAGGGCATAGCGGAGACGGCCCGCGACGTCCGTGCAGGCCGCACCCGCGCCACCGAGATCGCCGATGCCGCGCTGGAGACCGCGCGCGCCTGGCGCCACGCGAACATGTTCACGGCGCTCGACGTCGACGACGTCACTGCGCAGGCCGAGGCCATCGACGCACAGATCGCGCGGCGCATGGATCCAGGTCCGCTGGCGGGCGTGCCGATCGCGATCAAGGACCTCATGGCCGTCCGCGGCTACCGCATGACCGGCGGCACGCTCGCCAGGGAACCCCGGCTGATGGATCGCGATGCGCCCGTCGTGGCGCGACTGCGCAGCGCCGGCGCGGTCATCTTCGGCACCACCAACCTGCACGAACTCGCCTTCGGCGTGACGAGCGCGAACCCGCACTTCGGCACAGTGCTGAATCCGCGCTTCCCGGAGCGCATCCCCGGCGGCTCCAGCGGTGGTTCGGGTGCGGCGGTGGCCGCGGGGATCGTGCCCGTTGCCATCGGCACCGACACCGGCGGATCGATCCGCATCCCGGCCGCGTGCTGCGGCATCGTCGGATTCAAGCCCAGCTACGGTGCCGTCGACCGCACGGACGTGCTTCCACTCGCGTGGTCGCTCGACCACGTCGGCCCGCTCGCCCGTACAGTCGACGATGCCGCCACTGCCTTCGAAGTGATGGCCGGTCTGCCGGAAGGCGTGACCGGAGGCATGCCCAGCCGCCCGCCGTCGTTCGTGTGCCTGCGGGGCACCTTCGCGGAGGCGGTGGAGAACGGTATCGCCCAGCGCATGGACGAACTGGAGGCCACGTGGCGAAGCGCTGGCGCCCGGGTCACGGCGACGGCGGTCGACGCGCTGGCGATGGCCGGTGGCGCGCAGTTCGTGACGATCGGAACGGAGGCCGCGGCCGCGAACGCCGACATCATGGCGGCAGCCCGCATCCGACTGGGAGAGGACGTCCGCCTGCGTTTCGAGATCGCACGGTGCTTTCCGGCGACCGCCTACGTGAAGGCGCAGCGCATCCGCACCGAGGTGCGCGATGCCCTGCTGGAGGCGCTCGGCGACGCCGACGTCCTCATCACCCCGACGCTGCCCTGTGCACCGCCGCCCGTCGGCCAGGCCGTCGTGAGCATCGGCGGACGGACGCTGCCTGCGGCCGCGATGCTCACCCGCTTCACGTCGCCCTTCAACATGACCGGCCTCCCGGCGCTGTCGCTCGCCTGCGGGTTCGACACCGAGGGATTGCCCGTGAGCGTGCAGATCATCGGCCGGCCGGGCGAGGACGCCCGCGTGCTCGCGGCGGGCCGCTGGGTGGAACGCATGCTTCCCTCGCACCACGTGCATGTCGACACCGCCCTCTGAAACCCTGTTCGCCGACGACGCGGCCGCCCGCCGTGTCGAGGCGCTCTACCGGACGCCGGACATCGTCGCGCAGCGCGCGGCGATACGCGCCAACCTGGCGCTGGTGCCAGGCGAGCGCGTGCTGGACGTGGGCTGCGGCCCGGGGCTCCTGTGCGCCGAGATGGCGGAGACGGTGGGCACCGCCGGCGAGGTGGTCGGCATCGACACGGCGGACAGCATGTTGCGCATCGCCGGGCAGAACGGGAGCGGGCTCCGCCAGATGTCCGTCCGGTCAGGCGAGGCCACGTCGCTGCCCGCCGACAACGGCGCATTCGACGCCGTCGTCTGCACCCAGGTGCTGGAATACGTTCCCGACGTCACCGCCGCGCTCGCCGAATTCAGGCGGGTCCTGCGCCCGGGCGGCAGACTTCTTCTGGTCGACACCGACTGGGCGTCGTGCGTATGGGCGTCCGCCGACGACGCCCGGATGCGCCGCATCATCGCCGCGTGGGATGCCCATTGCCCGCATCCGCAACTGCCACGGACGCTGCCGACCCTGCTCGCCGCGGCTGGATTCGACCTGGTGCACGTGGAGGCCCTGCCCTTGCTTTCGGTACGACGGAGCGAGAACACGTACTGCGCGGGCATGACGGACGTGATCGCGCGGTTCGTCGTACGAAGCGGCGGGGTCGCCCCCGAAGAGGCCGCGGCCTGGCGCGACGATCTTGCGCGACGGGAAGCGGAAGGAACGACGTTCTTCAGCCTGTCCCGCTTCATGTTTCTCGCCCGATGCGAAGGCGGAGGACGCTGATCCGCTTAACTTTCCCGGCGCTGCCGGTTACGCTTCCACGCTAATTCGCGATAGACGAGATCGCGCTGCATCGCGCCGGGTCGCACCGTCCGCCGCCGATCGTTTTCCAAGGAGTCGAACGACTCATGACTGCACCAAGGGTTTGGCTGGGCACCGACGGCATCGTGCACGTGGACTACTCCGCCGTGGGCGTCCTCACGTTGGCGGCGGTGAAGGCGGAGTTCGAGTTCCGTCGCGCGCTCGTCGCAGGCAAGCAGCGTGTGATGGCGCGGCTGCCGGGGATCTGGCGCGTGGACGTCGAGGCTGCGACGTTCCTGGCGTCGTCTGAGGTGACGCGCCACACGCTGGCGGAGGCCGGGGTCGTGCAATCGAGCCTGGGCATCGCAGCGCTGCGGGTGTTCGAGCTGTATCACCCGCCGCCCTTCCCGTTCCGCATCTTCGCGTCCGAGGAGGACGCCCAGGAATGGCTCGCGGGGTTCGACGAGACGGCAGAGCCCTACGAACCCGAGCCCCCCACGCTGAGGACCTACTGGTGACCCTGTCGTTCCGCCATCGCCTGAAGGAGGGGCGCCCGCTGATGGGGGCCCTGCTCCAGATCCCGCTGCCCGAGGTGGCCGAGATCTACGCCACTGCCGGCTACGACTGGCTCTTCGTCGACCTGGAGCACTCCCCGATGGACGCGCGCCAGGCACTCGACATCCTGGTGGCCGTCGACACCCGGGTCCCGTGCGTGGTTCGGGTGCCGTGGAACGACGAGGCCCACATCAAGAAGGCGCTCGACATCGGCGCCACCGGCATCATCGTGCCGCTGGTGAACAACGCAGAGGACGCCCGGCTGGCCGTGGGCCGCTGCAAGTATCCGCCGCAGGGCGTCCGCAGCGTCGGCATCACCCGCGCCCAGCGGTTCGATCTCGACTTCGACGACTACATGCGGCGCGCGAACGACGAGGTGGCCGTCATCGTCCAGATCGAGCACGTGGAAGCCGCCCGCAACATCGATGCGATCCTCGACGTGCCCGGCATCGACGGCGTGTTCGTGGGGCCCTTCGATCTGTCGGGGAGCATGGACAAGCCCGGCAAGATCAACGACCCGGAGGTGCAGCAGGCCATCCGCGACATCATCCGCGCCTGCGAGAAGCGGGACATCGCGCGCTGCATCTACGCGCACACACCCGCCCACGCCAAGACCTACCTCGAACAGGGCTACCGGGTGATCGGGTTGTGCACCGACTACATCACCCTCGCGCGCGCCGCGGTCGCGGCGTTGAAGGAAGTCCGCGGGTAGGCGATCCGCACGGGAGGGTCGACCCGCCGGCCGTCCCTCACGCCACCAGCACGATCTCGGTCGATCCGATGCCGTCGACGGTGAACCGATACGTCTCGCCTGCTTTCGGGAAGCGTGTCGTCACCATGCTCCCCGTCGACACGATCTCGCCCGCATGCAACATCTCCCCCTGGGCCGACAGCCAGTTGGCCACCCATCGCAACGGTTCGAACGGATGTCCCAGCACGTCGCGTCCATGGCCCGCATCGACCCGCTCGCCGTTCACCTCGACGACACCCTGCACGGCCGCGAGGTCGGGCCACGACTCGCAGAACTTGCCGAGCACGATGCCTTCGTTCCACGCGTTGTCGGCCACGAGCGACAGCATGTCCAGCGGATAGGGCGAATGGCGGTCGTCGATCACTTCGAAGGCCGGGGCCACCGCGTTCACCGCCGCGCCAACCTCCTCCAGCGTGTACGGACGATCGCGCGGCGGGAGGTCACGACCGAGGCGCACGCAGATCTCGAACTCGAGCCCGAGATGCACGATCTCCCCCAGCGAGCGCACGATGCCCGAGTGCTGCCGGCGGCTCGCGAGCACCGCCCCCGCGACCGGATGATCGATGCTGCACATCTCCTGCATCCGCCGCGAGGTGAGGCCGATCTTCCAGCCCACGCGCGGCCCGTGTACCGGGATGAACCGGCGCACCAGTTCGCGCTGGATGGCGTAGGCGGCGTCGAGGTCGTGGGCACCGAAGTCGCGGGCGAAGGGAACGAGGCGGCGCAATTCGCGATGATCGCGGAACAGGCTGTCGGCGGCGGCGGCGGGATCGAACATGGATGGCGTACTCCGGATCGGGAACGCTGCGATCATAGCGGGCCGCGGGGGCGATGCCCCGGCCGGCTCGCCGCCATGCACGGCAATCCACGATGACCGAAGCGCTCGACTGGCGCGATGGCCAGCCGTGGTCCCGTCGCTACGGCGACGTGTACTTCTCCCGCGAGGGCGGGCTCGCGCAGGCTCGACACGTGTTCCTCGCCGGCAATCGTTTGTCCGAGCGCTTCGCGGCCCTGCGACCCGACGGGCACTTCACGATCGCCGAAACGGGCTTCGGCACCGGACTCTCGTTCCTCGCGGCGTGGCAGCTCTTCGAGCAGGTCGCCCCGGCGTCCGCGCAATTGCACTTCCTCAGCACCGAACGTCATCCGCTCGACGCCGCACAGCTCGCTGCCGCGGCTGCGCTCTGGCCGGAGCTGGCCGGGCGGGCAGCCGCGCTGTGCGCACAGATGATCGCCCTGCCGCCCGGATGGCACCGGTGCCTGCTGGCCGGGGGACGGGTGCGGCTCACGCTGCTAGTCGGTAATGCGTGCGCGACGCTGGGCGACGTCACCGCCACCGTCGACGCGTGGTTCCTCGACGGCTTCACGCCCGACCGCAATCCGGAGATGTGGAGCGACGCGCTCCTCGCCCAGGTCGCGCGGCTCAGTCGCCCGGGTACCACCTGTGCGACCTGGGCATCCTCCGGCGGGGTCCGTCGCGGCCTGATCGCCGCGGGCTTCGCCGTCTCGCGGGCCCCGGGCTTCGGAACGAAATGGGAGATGCTGCGGGGCGAGTTCTCGCGCGGGGCGGCGTCACCCGCCTGCGCACCGTGGCTGCGCCGTGCCACTGCGATGCCGGATGCACGCGATGCCATCGTGATCGGTGGCGGGCTCGCCGGGACGGCCGCCGCCGCGAGCCTCGCCGCGCGCGGACTCGACGTGACACTGCTCGACCGCAGGCCCGCGCTGGCCGCCGAAGCCTCGGGCAACGCGCAGGGCGTGCTCTACATCAAGCCCTCGGCGCACGGGACACCGCTCACCGGTCTGTCGCTGTCGGGCCTCGCCTTCACGCGCCGCGAACTGGAACGACGCCTCCCGGCGGACGGCCGTGCGTGGGCCGACTGCGGCGTGCTCGCCCTCGCCCACGATGCCGCGGAAGCGGACCGTCAGACGGCACTCGCTGCGCTCGGTTGGCCAGCCGGATTCATGCGCGCCGTCGGGGCCGCCGAGGCAACGGCGCTCGCTGGCGTCGCGCTGTCGTCCAGCGGGCTCTTCTACGGCTCGGCCGGATGGGCGCATCCGCCGGCGTTGTGCGCGGCGCTCGCCGACCATGCACGGATCACGACCCGCTTCGATGCCGAAGTCGGCGGGCTGCACCGCACTGCGGACGGTCGCTGGCGCGTGGCCATGTCGGACGGGACGACGATCGAGGCGGCCGTGGTCATCGTCGCGGGTGGATTCGACACCGCGCGACTGCCGCTGCTCGCACACCTGCCGCTGAAGGCGATCCGCGGTCAGATCACGGGTGTGGTCGCCACACCGGATTCCGCCCGTCTCGCCACCGTCCTCTGCGGCGAAAGCTACGTGGCACCCGCCCGCGACGGCCGGCACTGGCTCGGCGCGACCTTCGACATCGGCGACACCGACACCCGCCGGCGTCCATCCGACGACCTCGCGAACGTCGAAGCGCTGCGCGCTCTGGCGCCTGCGCTCGCCACGGCGCTCGGCACCGAAGCATCCAATGTCGTGCAGCACGAAGGCCGCGCGGGCATCCGCTGCGTGACGCCCGACTACCTCCCGATCGTCGGCACCGTGGCAGACGCGAACCTGTTCAGCGATCGCTTCGCCTCCCTCGCGCGCGACGCGACGACGACCTTCGACACCGACGCACCGTGGTTGGACGGCCTCCTGGTCAGCACCGGTCATGGCTCGCGCGGGCTGGTCACCGCCCCGATCGCGGGCGAACTCATCGCATCGATGGTCACCGGCGAACCCCTGCCGCTGCCCGACCGCGTCGTGCAGGCGCTAGGCGCCGCGCGGTTCCTCGCGCGGGCGTTGAAGCGGGGGCGACCGATCAGCTGAGTCTGCGCGGTCGTCACGGCCCAGGGCCGTGCGGTACGATCGGGCCATGACATCAAGCGACTTCATCGTGATCGGCGGCGGCATCGCCGGCGCCTCCGTGGCCTGGCACCTGGCCCATGACAACCGGGTGGTGGTGCTAGAGCGCGAATCGCAGCCCGGCTACCACACCACAGGCCGCTCGGCAGCGCTCTTCGCGGAAAGCTACGGCACGGCGCAGGTGCGCGCGCTGACCCTGGCGAGCCGGGAGTTCTTCGAACATCCGCCCGCCGGGTTCACCGGTCATCCCATCCTCTCCGACCGCGGCGCACTCTTCGTCGCGGGGCCCGGACAGCAACCGCAGCTCGACGCGCTGTATGCCGAGATCGGCGCGCAGGGGGATGCCATCCATCGGGTGAGTGCCGACGAGATCATGGCCCGCGTGCCCGTGATGCGGGCGGCGTGGGTCACCGGCGGCATCGCGGATCCCCTGGCGGCGGACATGGACGTCCACGCGCTGCACCAGGGTTTCCTCCGCGGGCTCCGTGCCCTGGGTGGCACGCTCCGATGCGATGCAGAGGTGACGGCCATCGCACGGCACGGCGGGGCGTGGCGGGTGACCATCGCGGGCGGCGACACGTTCGAGGCTCCGGTCGTCATCAACGCGGCGGGTGCGTGGTGCGACGCCATCGCGGCCCTCGCGGGCGTGGCGCCGATCGGGCTCGTGCCCAAGCGCCGCACCGCCTTCACGTTCCCCGCCCCGGCGGGCTTCGACGTGCGCGCCTGGCCCACCGTGATCGGCGTCGACGAGTCGTTCTATTTCAAGCCGGACGCAGGGCAGATGCTGGGGTCCCCGGCGAACGCGGACCCCGTCCCGCCGCAGGACGTGCAGCCGGAGGTGGAGGACGTCGCGACCGGCATCGACCGCATCGAGTGCGCGACGCACCTGTCGATCCGGCGCCCGTCGCGCACGTGGGCCGGGCTCCGGTCGTTCGTGGCCGACGGCGATCTCGTGGGCGGCTTCGATCCGGACGCTCCCGGGTTCTTCTGGTGCGCAGCTCAGGGCGGATACGGCATCCAGACGTGTCCGGCGATGTCCGAAGCCTGCGCATCCCTCGCGCAGGATCGCGGCCTGCCGGCGCGCCTCGCCGCCTTCGGACTCACCGCGGCCATGCTTTCGCCGGCGCGCCTCCGAGGAGTCGCTTGATCCGGCATCACCGGGCGTTCGCGCTCGCGCTGTGCGGATGGCTCGCCATCGGTGTCCCGTCGATCGCGCCGGCCGCGGAGAATCCGGATGCGTGTGCCGGCATCCCGAGCGATCGCGAGCGGCTCGCGTGCTATGACCGCACCCACGAACGTCCTGTGCGGCCGCGCGCCTCTATCCTCGAATCGCTCTGGCCATCGGTGGAGGACGAAGACCGGGAACGCCTCACGCTGATGGGGCACAACGCCAACTACCTGCTGCCCCTGCGCGTCACCGACAGTCCGAACGAACGCCCGACGTCCCCCGCCCAGGGGGCCGCGAACGCGGGCAACCTCGCCCCCACGGAAACGAAGTTCCAGATCTCGATCAAGACACCGGTGCGGCGACGCCTGCTGGATGGCCGCCTCGAACTCTGGCTCGCCTACACGCAGCAGTCGCACTGGCAGGTCTTCCTGGACTCCGGCCCGTTCCGCGAGACCAACTACGAGCCCGAGGCGATGGCACTCATCCGGCTCGACCAGAAACTCCCGGGGCTCGACCTGCGGTACGTGAACATCGGTCTGGTGCATCAATCGAACGGCCGCGGTTCCGCGATCTCGCGGAGCTGGAACCGCGTCTACGCGCAGTTCGGATTCGAGCGCGGCGACGACTTCGCGCTGCTCGTGCGCCCTTGGATCCGGTTGCCGGACCTCGAGCGCATCGACAGCAACCCCGACATCCAGAGCTACGTCGGCCGCATCGAGGTCACGGCGCTGAAGCGGTGGCAGGCGGTGGCGGTGGCGCTCACGCTGCGTAGCAACCTGTCGCTCTCGGGCACCCGGGGGGCCGCGCAGATGGACCTCTACTTTCCCCTGTATCGCCAGCTGAAGGGATACGTGCAGGTCTTCACCGGCCACGGCGAGAGCCTCATCGACTACAACCATCGGCAGACCACGATCGGCGCGGGCTTCGCGCTGGTGGAATGGCTGTAGTGCACCGCGCCGCGGCGGCTACAACCAGTACTCGAGCCTGACCCGGAAGGTCCGCCCGGGCCGCGGGGTGCCTTCGCTGCCCACCAGGTCGGCGTAGCTGGTCGGATCCCGGTATGCGCGATCGAAGAGGTTATAGATCCCGAACGACACGTCGAGCCTCGGCACGACCCCGCGACTGGTGGTCACGAGGTTCACCAGGACATTCCGCGGCATCGCGTGGCCGTGGATGTCGAGGGCACCTGCGGCGTACTGCGCCTCGATGCCGGCATACAGCTGCTCGTCGCGCATCGGCACGCCGGCCCGCAACTTGGCGAGATCGCGCGGTGAACTGGCCGGGCGCTGCGACGTACCCGCGATGTGCGAGTCGAACCGGGCGTAGCTGCCACGGAGGTCCACCCAGTCGATGCGCCATTGCACCTCGATCTCCGCACCGCGCGCGTGCACGCCGCTCGTGTTGGCGTTGTAGGCGAGGCCGTCCACAGGATCCGTGGCGGTGACGGCGAGGCCGTCCACCGTGTACCGGAACAGCGAGGCCAGCGCCCGAAGGTTCGGCAGGAAGCTGTGCTCGGCGATCAGCTCGAAGGTCCTGGCGCGCTCGGATCGCAGTTCGAGGGAATCCTTGCCGTAGCCCGCATACGCCGAGTAGCGCTCGTAGATCGCCGGCGCCCGGAAGGAGTGCCCGTGGAGCACCTTGATCGATGTCCCCTCGTGCGGGGTGTAGATCAATCCGACGCGGGGCGTCGCGACGCTGTCGACACCGCGCACCCAGTCCTGACGCAATGTTGCCGTCGCCCGCCAATGCGGGGACAGCGTCACGTCGTCGCGCACGAACATCGCCGCAGTGCCGCCCGGCAGGCGCCGGTCGACGCAACTGTCCGCGAGTCCGGCGCCGATACAACCGGCGTAGGCACCGCCCGTATCCTGGTCGAAGTTCCGGAGCTGGTTGTGGGTGGTCGCGATCCACTCGCCGCCGACGGTGACCTGGTGCGCGCCCAGCCTGTGGTCGTATCGCAGCTCCGTTCCCCACCACGTCGATGTCACGTCATCGCGGTTGATCGCCACCGGAGCGTAGTCGACCGGATAGTCGGCGCGGTAGCGATAGTGGCCTCGATACACGCGCGCGGTCACGGCCCGGCCGCTGTCCATCGAACGCTGGTACTGCAGATCGACGAACTGCCTCGCATCGAACGTGTGGCCGCGCGGATCGCCGAACACGGTGCCGTAGAGCCCGTTGCCGTACCGGTTGCGGCGTGTCCCGTCGACCACGCTGAAACGGACATCGCCGTGCGTCACTGCCAGATGAAGGCGGCGGGCCTGCTCGTGGCTCGCACCGGCCACCACGCCGAAGTTGCTGGCCGGGTCCTGGCCGAATTCCGGATAGAGCAACGGATCGAGGCCGTCCTGCCGGAAGCCCGTGAACGATCCGACGATGTCGGTGCCGCCCTCGGTGCGCATGCCGTGGCTCACGCCGAAGCCGCCCGCGCCGAGCGACCCGGCACTTCCATGGAGACGCGTGCCCGCGATGCTCTCGCCCCGCTTCGTCACCACGTTGATTACGCCGAGCAGGCTGCCGCTGCCGTACAACGAAGATCCCGGGCCGCGGATGATCTCCACGCGGTCCACGAGCGAGAGGTCCAGCGGGAAATCCTCACCGATCGGCGCCATGCCGTAGACCGGATCGTTGATCCGCATGCCGTCGATGAGCAGGAGAAAGCGCGAGTTGTAGTCGCCCGGCTGGTGGAACCCGCGCAGGCCCAGGAACTGGTAGTTCCCGCTGTCGGTGTAGTAGAAGCCGCGCTCGCTGGACAACGCCTCGCCCAAGGTCCGATAGCCGTACCTCCGGATGTCCTCCGCACCGATGACGGTCACGGCGGACGGCACCTGCGATGCACTCTGCTCGTAGCCGCTCGCGCCGCTCACCCGCGGAATCTGGATCTGCAGCAGGGACTCGAGGGGAAGCTCGAGGTAGTCGATGGCTGCCGATGCCGGCCGCGCGCCGAGAAGCAACGCGGTCAACGTGCCGTTGAACAACGCGAGGAGGACGTTCGCGCGAGCACGGTCCCTCCGCGCCCAGATCGCGTCGGGCGCCGTGAAAAGGCCGTTGACGACCGGGAATTTCATCGGCGCGTCGCTTGTTGACATGGGCTCGGGTGCACGTTGGCGGGAACGACCCCGAAGGCGACATCTTGAGACCCGGTGCGGGAACTCGCCGATCCGGCGGAAGCCATAGCCGCCACGATGACGAGACCTCTCTGGAAACCAGACCGCGCCGCGGCGCTCGCCCGCGTCGATGAGATCGACCCTCGCGCCTACGCGCGAACCCGCAACGCACTGGATGGCGCGGTCACGCGCCTGTCACCCTGGATCACGCACGGGTTCGTGGATCTTCCCGAGATCCTCGCCCACCTCCGGGAGCACCGGGGCCTCGGTCCCCTCGACAAGCTCACGTACGAATTCGCCTGGCGGGAGTTCTTCCATCACGTCCGACGCCACGCGGGCGAGGGGATCCTCGACGACCTCCGGTCACCCGTGTGGTCGGGTCGCTATGCGCAGGCCCTGCCGGAGGACATTCGCACTGCGAGCACCGGCGTGCGCGTCATCGATGCCGGCATCCGTCAGCTCTACGCGGACGGCTGGCTCCACAACCACCACCGGATGTGGCTCGCGTCGTACGTCGTGCACACGCGGAAGGTCCATTGGCGGGTGGGCGCCGACTGGATGTACGGGCATCTCCTCGATGGCGATCTGCCGTCCAACCATCTCTCGTGGCAGTGGTGCGCGGGTACCTTCTCCGCGAAACCCTACCTGTTCGATGCGGCCAACGTGGCCCGCTACGCGCCGGCACTCGCCAGCCCGGGCACCGCGATCGACCACGACTACGAAACGTTGGAGGCGCACGCGCGGACCGGAGGAGACGCCGGGCCGGAGCGGACCGATACGCCGCCGACCGCGATGCCCGCGCTCCTCGCCAGGCCACCGGCGGCGACGGCGTGGCCGGCGATCGATGCAACGATGGTGCGCGGACGGCGGATCGCGCTGCTGCATCCCTGGTCGATGCGCCGCCCAGACGACGTGGACGTGGCGATCGCCGTGTTCCACGCGCCTTTCCACGCGCGCTTTCCGTGGTCGATGCGGCGCTGGGACTTCGTGACCGGGGGGATGACGCCGATCGCCGACGTGCTCTGGTGGGGCGACGTCGCGACCTTGCAACCCGCACTGCGTGAAGCGGCGTCGGTGGAGACAGTGCGCACCGAGGAACCGGAGTACGCGGCTGCGATGCGAAGCGTCGCGACCGTGCACCGGTCCGCACCGCGCTTCACGGCCGACCCCGCCACACCCTGCCGTTCGTTCAGCGCCTTCTGGGGCAAGGTGGCGCCCGCCTGGCCGCATCGGGGGTCGTCCGCATCACGGCGGTAGTCCGCGTCACGGCCGTTTGGCATACTGCGGCGGACCCTTACCCATCACGATGCTGAGCCCTCCCCCGACCTCTCCCGTACCTTCCGCCCCCCTCTGGCTCGGCGCCGGTGGCCTCGTGCCCTTCGTGCTGCTGTCCGGTGGCCTTTGGGTTCTGCCGGAAGCGTATCGACCGACACTCCTCGAGTGGTTGCGGACGTACGCGGCGGTGATCCTCTCGTTCGTGGGGGCCGTGCACTGGGGGATCGCGATGCTCCACTGCGACATCCCCGACCGCGAGCGGGCGGTCATCATGGGCTGGAGCGTGGTGCCCGCGCTGGTGGCATGGGTGGGTCTGCTGATCACGCCATCCTCCGGGCTCACGCTCATCGGCGCGATGTTCGTCATCCACTACTCGATGGATCGTCAGGTGGCCGGCCGCTTCCCGATCCCCGGCTGGTATCTGCGCCTACGCGCGGGCCTCACGATCGTCGTCGTCGCCTGCCTCGGCATGGCTGCCATCCGATGAGCACCCTGTCCCCGCACTCGCAGTTCCATCGCCTCCTCGATCATTGCCGCGTACTCCCGCCGGCCGTCACGGCAGTGGCGCATCCGTGCGACGCAAGTTCGATCGCGGGCGTGGCCGAGGCGGCGCAGCAGGGGCTGATCGTGCCGGTGCTCGTGGGTCCGGTCGCCCGGATGCGCGCCGCAGCCGCGCAGGCCGGGGTGGCCATCGACGCGTTCGAGATCATCGACACTCCGCACAGCCACGCCTCCGCCGCGCAGGCCGTGGCCCTGGTGCGGGCCGGGCGTGTCGACGCGCTGATGAAGGGCAGTCTCCACACCGACGAACTGATGGCCGAGGTGGTCGATCGCACCACCGGACTCCGTACGGCGCGCCGGGTGAGCCACTGCTTCGTGATGGATGTTCCCGGGCGGAGCGAGCCGCTCATCATCACCGACGCTGCCGTGAACATCGCACCGAGCCTGGCCGAGAAGGTCGACATCGTCCAGAACGCCATCGACCTCGCCCACGCCCTGGGTTTTCCCGAGGTGCGCGTCGCGATCCTCTCCGCGATGGAAACGGTGAATCCCGCCGTGCCTTCCACCATCGAGGCGGCCGCGCTCTGCAAGATGGCCGACCGCGGCCAGATCACCGGCGCCCTGCTCGACGGCCCGCTCGCGCTAGACAACGCGATCGATCCCGAGGCCGCCCGCGTGAAGCAGATCCGCTCAACCGTTGCAGGTCACGCCAACGTGCTCGTCGTTCCCGATCTCGAAGCCGGCAACATGCTCGCGAAGAGCCTGTCGTTCCTGGCCGGGGCTGACGCTGCGGGGATCGTCCTCGGCGCACGCGTGCCGGTCGTGCTGACGAGCCGCGCCGATTCCGTCGTCTCGCGCCTCGCGTCGTGCGCCCTCGCCACGCTGCTGGCCGGCGCGCGCCGCGACGGCCGCGCGCCGCCGGTCCCTTGATTCGCGTCCTATGAGTTTCGCCCTGTGAGTCGCCGCGAACCGATCGAACCTGCGCACGACGAGCGCACCGCCTCGCGCTCCCTTCGACCCGGCGACGCTGCCGTGTCGCCGGGCCGCTGATACGCCCGGGACCGCCTGACGATGCACAGCGCGATCCTCGTCCTCAATGCCGGTTCCTCCAGCCTGAAGTTCGCGCTCTGCAGTCGGGACGGTTCCGCGATGCGGACGCTCCTCAACGGTCAGATCGACGCTCTCTCCACGACGCCGCACTTCGTGGCGAGGGAGGCCGACGGAACCACCATCGCAGAAAAGCGCTGGACGTCCCCCATCGACCACGGTGACGCCACCGCCCACGCTCTCGCGTTCGCAATGTCTCGCGTGCCGGAGGGCGGCTTGGAAGGGGTCGGCCATCGGGTGGTGCACGGTGGGTCGTCCTTCGTCGGGCCCGTGCGCATGGACGCCGACGTCCTCGCTGCGCTGGAGGGACTGATCCCGCTCGCACCGCTCCATCAGCCCCACAACCTCGCGCCGATCCGTGCCCTGCAGGCCGAGGCGCCCAACCTTCCGCAGGTGGCGTGCTTCGACACCGCGTTCCATCACGATCAGCCGGCGGTGGCACGGGCCTTCGCGCTGCCCGCCCACATCACGGATCGCGGCGTGCGTCGCTACGGATTCCACGGGCTCTCTTACGAATCGATCGCACTGCGTCTCGCGGACGTCGACCCCGACGCCGCCCGAGGCCGGACGATCGTGCTGCACCTCGGCAACGGCGCGAGCCTCTGCGCGATGGCAGCCGGGCGCAGCGTCGCGACGTCGATGGGGTTCACCGCGCTGGACGGCCTGCCGATGGGCACGCGCAGTGGCGCCATCGACCCCGGCGTCGTCCTGCATCTGATGGACGCGTTCGGCATGGATGTCCGCGGCGTGGAGCACCTGCTCTATCACGAGTCGGGGTTGCTCGGCGTGTCCGGGATCTCCTCCGACATGCGGGCTCTGGAGGCGAGCGACGATCCGCGGGCCGCCGCGGCGATCGATCTCTTCGTGTACCGGATCAGCCGCGAGATCGGATCGGCCGCAGCCGCGCTCGGCGGTGTCGACGCGCTCGTGTTCACCGCTGGCATCGGTGAGCACAGCGCCCGCGTCCGCGAGGCGGTGTGTCGCGCCGCGGAATGGCTGGGGGTCCACGTCGACACGGCGGCGAACGCGGCGCACGGCCCGCGCATCACCCGGCCCGACAGCCGCGCACGCGGCTGGGTGATCCCCACCGACGAGGAAGGCATGATCGCGCGCCACGTGGTGTCGGTCCTCGAGATGGGGCGCCCATGACCATCCGGCCCGCGCCGGGCGCCGCATCGGCGACGCGCGGCAGCACGCTCCGGCTCACAGTGCTGCTGCCCGTGCTCGGCGGGCTCGCGATCACGGTGCTCGCGCTGGTGCTGACGACCACGCTTCGTACCGAACGTGCCGGTTATCTCGCCGAGGCAGCGCTCGTCACGCGGAACCTCGCCCGCGTGCTCGAGGAACAGACCGCGCGCTCCATCCAGACGATAGAACTGGCGCTGGGGCATGTCTCCGATCTGTGGACCCGGATGCCCGCGGGCCGCGCCATGGGGGATGCCGAGGCCACGGCCCTGCTGCGCGCGCGCCTCGCGGAGGTGGGCGGTGCCCGCGCGATCTTCATCGTGAACGCGCAGGGCCGAATCATTCACGATTCCGAAGCCGTGCCGGCACTGGGCATGGACGTCTCGGACCGCGAGTACTTCCGCCAGCATCGGACCGGGTCGGCAGCGACCGACGCCCTGTACGTGGGCAAGCCGATCGAGAGCCGCACCACCGGCCGCCCCTTCCTCCCCATGAGCCGGCGGCTCGCGGGCGCCGATGGCACGTTCGCCGGCGTCGTCGTGGCGATCGTCGAGCCGCGCTACTTCGAGCGGGTGTTCGCGAGTGTGGACGTGGGCCTGAACGGGCTCATCAATCTGCGCCACTGGGACGGCGAACTGATCGCGCGCATACCCCACCGGGAGTCAGCGATCGGGCGCGTGATCCCGAGCACGGCCCCCATCCGCGAAGAGATCCTCAAACTCGGCACGGCCGCCGGTGAACTGAGAAGCATCTTCGACGGCGTCAACCGCATCTACACCGCGCGACGGGTGCCGGGCCGGCCTCTCATCGTGTGGGTCGGCATGAGCGAGAAGGAGGTCCTCAGCCCCTGGTACCGCAGCCTGACCGCCTACTCGGTGGTGGGCGTGGCCTTCGCTGCCACGATCGTCTGGCTGACCTGGCTGCTCATGCGCGAACTGCGCAGCCGCGAACGCCTCATGCGCTCGGTCGAACGCAGCGAATCACTGCTCCGCCAGGTGGTCGAGACGCTGCCGGTCGGCGTGAGCATGACCGAGCGGGACGGCACCGTGAGCATGATGAACGCAGCGGCCGAGCGCCTGCATGGCCCAGCGCGGCCGGGCGAGCCACTCGAGCCGGTGGGCTGGTGGACGCATTCGGGCCAGCGGGTGGGCGCTGCCGAATGGGCGCTCGCGCGTGCGCTTCGCACCAGCGAGCCTGCACTCAACGACATGGTCGACATCCTCGCGCCCGACGGCAGCCGCCGCACGATCCTGCACTCCGCCGTGCCGATCTTCACCGACCATCACGGATTCCACGGCGCGATCGCGGTCGACGAGGACCTCACGGCCCAGCGCGATCTCGTGGCGTCGCTGCGCGAGAGCGAGGCCCGCTACCAGGCCATGTTCGAGAACAGCATCGACGCCATCCTGCTGGCGCGGCCGGACGGCAGGATCCTGTCGGCGAACCCGGAGGCGTGCCGCAGCCTGGGTTACGACGAGGCCGCCCTCCTCGCGATGGACCGCGAGCGGATCGTCGACCCCGAGAGTCCGGGGCTCGCCTCGATGATCGCGGAGCGCGACCGCACCGGGCGGGTCAAGGGCGAGGTCACGATGGTCCGCCGCGATGGTTCGCGCTTTCCTGCGGAACTGTCGTCGTCGCTCTTCATCGACCGCAGCGGCGAGCGCAAGGTCGTCGTCGTGATGCGCGACATCACCGAACGCAAGCAGAGCGAGTCGCGCATCCAGTACCTCGCATTCCACGACGGCCTCACCGGATTGCCCAATCGGACGTTCTTCGACCGTCGGCTGCGCGAACGCCTCGACGCAGGGGCGACGCCGCAGGCACCGTTCGCGCTGATGCTGGTCGATCTCGACGGTTTCAAGCTCATCAACGACACGCTCGGTCACGAGGTCGGCGACCTGCTGCTGAAGGAGGTGGCCGACCGACTGCGTGGCGAGGTCGACGCCAGCGATCTCGTGGCACGGCTGGGCGGCGACGAGTTCGTCGTGCTACTGGACGAGCCAGCGGACGCCGCCCGCGCCACCGACGTCGCCCATCGCATCCTGGCGACGACGGCGAGGCCCTTCGCGCTCGCCGGGCAGGAGCTGCACCTGACGGCGAGCATCGGCATCAGCATGCACCCGCGGGATGGCGACGATGCCCGCACGCTGCTGAAGAGCAGCGACCTCGCGATGTACCGCGCGAAGGAGCACGGCCGCAACCGCCTGCAGTTCTTCTCGGAGGAGATGAACATCCGGTCGCGCAGGCGCCTCACCCTCGAATCGGCGCTGCGCCGGGCGCTCGCACAGGACGAGCTTCGACTGCACTACCAGCCGCGCCTCGATCTGCGTTCGGGCCGCCTCACGGGCGTCGAGGCCCTGCTGCGCTGGCAGCCCCCCGATGGTCCGGCCGTCGAACCCGGAGAGTTCATCCCCGTGGCCGAAGAGACCGGGATGATCCTCGCCATCGGCGACTGGGTGCTGCACGAGGCCGCAGCGCAATGCGCCGCATGGCGCGCGGCGGGCCTTCGGGTCCCGTTGATCTCCGTGAATCTGTCCGCCCGCCAGCTCACCGACGAACGCCTTCCGGGCCGGCTCGCCGAGGCCCTCGCCCGGGCCGGCGGGGGTGCCCCGTGGCTCGAACTGGAACTGACCGAGAGCACGGTCATGCGCAACGTGGCGCAGAGCAGTGAACTGCTCACACGCTTCCGCGATCTGGGCGTGCGCATCGCGGTGGACGACTTCGGCACCGGCTATTCGTCGCTCTCGTACCTCTCGCGACTGCCCATCGACTGCGTGAAGATCGACGGCAGCTTCATCCGCGACGTGCCACACGATCCTGACGACACGGCGATCGTGCGCGGCATCGTGGTGCTCGCACACACGCTGCGCCTCACCGTGGTGGCCGAGGGCGTGGAGACCCGCGAGCAGCTGGAGTTCCTGCGCGAGCTGGGCTGCGACGAGATCCAGGGGTTCCTCGTGAGCCGCCCCATGCCGCCCGCCGAGTTGGACCTCCCGCGGCTGGCCACGGTCAGCCTGGATCCGGGGCCGCGCGACAGGCAGACGCACTGAGCCTGCGGACGGCCAGGCCGGCAGCGATCCGGCTGCAGCCTGGAGACTATAATCAGGAACGTCACACCCTCTCGTTTCACCGGAGCCGCCATGTCCGCCACGCTCACCCCCCAGGCCGTCCAGGCCGAACCGATCCTCCTTCGCGACACCATCGGCGGCGTCTGCACGCTGACCCTGAATCGTCCCAAGCAGTACAACGCGCTCTCCGGCGCGATGCTCACCGAGCTGCAGACGGCCCTCGACCAAATCGCCAACGACACTTCGATCCGCGTGGTGGTGATCGCAGGCCAGGGCACGGCCTTCTGCGCCGGGCACGACCTCAAGGAGATGCGCAGCAATCCGCGGAAGGGCTTCTACGACGCGCTCTTCGCGCAGTGCAGCCGATTCATGCTCACGATCGCGCGCCTGCCCCAGCCGGTGATCGCGCGTGTCCACGGCATTGCGACGGCAGCGGGTTGCCAGCTCGTCGCAGCGTGCGACCTCGCGGTGGCCGCGGACTCCGCGAAATTCGCGACCTCCGGCATCAACGTCGGCCTCTTCTGCTCCACCCCCGCCGTGGCGCTCTCGCGCAACGTGCCGCGCAAGAAGGCGATGGAGATGCTGATGACCGGGGAGTTCATCGACGCCGCCACGGCGGAATCCTTCGGCCTCCTGAACCGCGTCGTCCCGCTCGATCGTCTGGATTCCGAAGTGCAGCGCCTGGCCGCTGCGATCATCGCGAAGAGCCCGGTCGCGGTGGCGACGGGCAAGCGCATGTTCTACCCGCAACTCGAAGTCGGCATGGAGGCGGCCTACGCGCAGGCCGCCGAGGCGATGGCGTGCAACATGATGGCGGACGACGCCGGTGAGGGCATCGACGCGTTCATCGCGAAGCGCCCCCCGCAGTGGACGGGCAAGTAGGCATGACCACCCCGACACCGGAACGCAAGAGCTCGCCGCTCACCGTCGCCAAGGCCGTCTTCTTCAGTTTCCTCGGTATCCGCAAGAGCAGCGACTACCAGAAGGACGCCGCGAAGATCACGCCGCAGCAGGCGATCATCGGTGGCCTGATCGGCGCCGCGATCTTCATCGCCACGCTGATCACCATCGTGCAGGTGGTGTTGCGCAAGTGATCGGCGTCCGGTGGCTGAAGACCGTCGTGTTGGCGAGCGCTCTCGCGACGACGCAGCTGGCTGCATCCACGGCGCGGGCCGACGACCAGAGTCGCGTCGCCGAAGGAATCTCCCTGTACGACCGCGGCCAGTTCACCGAGGCCGCCGCGATCCTGGGCCCCGAGGCCGAGGCGGGGAGCACGGCAGCCCAGTTCCACCTCGGACTCATGCACGCACGGGGTGAAGGCACGCCCCGCGATCTCGCCATCGCGGCGACATGGATGGAACGGGCCGCCGAGGGTGGCCACAACCACGCGCAGTACATCGTCGGGCACATGTACGCCAAGGGCGATGGCGTGCCCCGCGACCGTGCGCGTGCCCACATGTGGTTCACCGCGGCCACTCAGAACGGCTGGTGGAAGGCGAGGGAAGCCCGCGAGCGTCTCGTCGATGAAGGCATGACGCCGCGCGAGATCACCGACGCGGGAAACCTGCTGCGTGCGTGGCGAGCCCGCCAGGATCAGGGGGCCCCGCGCTGACCCCGGAGCCGGCGCTGTTGCTGTCGGACCCGTTGACAGATCATGCGGCGCACAGTCGATCGCCTGGCGATAATCACAGTTGGATCAAACGGTTCAGGAGTCTCGGGACACTGGCATGCTACGTGTTAAGTGAGCATCGAGCCTCCATGGACGGGCACACGCGGATCCACCGCGCAGCGCCCGCCAGGTTCAGGACGGTTGCCTCCCCGGCAACCGCCGTGCAGAGGGAAGTCACAAGATGAAGACCTTTCAACGCAGCCTTCTGGGTCTGATGCTCGCGACAGCGAGCCTCCCCGGCGTGGCCGATACGTTCGCCAACACGTCCGTGTTCTCGGACAAGAGCAGCTTCCTGTCGCAGTCGGGTGCGACCGATGCGTCCGGCGCGCTGCCCGATGTCGGACTCACCGCCGGCGGCACGCTCACGGTGGGGTCGGTGACGATCACGCTGGGCGCCGGCGCCAGCCAGCTGTTCAGCGGCACCGGCGGCATCTCGGGCGCCGAGAACGAGGACTGGACCACGCTCCTGCCGGGCGCGGACATCGCGATCAGCGGCCCGGAGAATCTCGAGATCGCTCTGGCCGGCCCCGTGTTCTCCTTCGGCTTCGACATCGTCGAGCCCCAGTTCGGCCCCAATCTGAACGCCACCTTCGTGGACTCCTCGTTCACGGTGACGCTCCGCCTCGGTGGCGCGACGGTCGCGAGTTTCTCGTTCGACCCGGACAACGACACAGCGGCCTTCGTCGGCGTGTGGACCGACAGTCCGTTCGACCGTGTGTCCATCGTGGAAACGACGCCGCTCTCCGGCGGAGAGAACGAGTTCTTCGGCCGCTTCTATTCGGGCACCGTGGCCCTGCCCCCGCCTCCCATCCCCGAGCCCGGCACGTGGGCGATGCTCGCCGGAGGGCTCGGTGTGCTGGCGCTGCTGCGTCGCCGTCGGTAGGGAGATTCCGCACAGCCACAAATATCGAGGGCCGCATTCGCGGCCCTCGATATTTGTGGCGTCACTATCGCGTGCTCAGCCCGACGATCGCCCGAGATAGGCGTCGTGCAGCGCCGCGCTACCCAGCATCGTATCGGCCGGACCATCGCCGACGATGCGGCCCGTGTCGACGAGATAGCAGTGGTCGGCGTGGCGGAGCGCCTTCTCGACGATCTGTTCCACGAGCAGGATCGACATGCCTTCGCGACAGAGCTGCGCGGCCACGTCGAGGATCCGATCGATCACGATGGGCGCGAGACCGCCCGAAGGTTCGTCGAGGATCAGCAGCTTCGGCTCGCCGATCACGCCCTGCGCCACCGCGAGGATCTGCTGCTGTCCGCCCGAGAGTCGCGACGCCGCGTCGTGCCGCTTCTCGGCCATCTCCGGGAACATCGCGTAGATGCGGTCGAGCTTCGAACGGTCGCCCCGCGGCGAACGCACGTACGTGCCCACGAGGAGGTTGTCCTCCACCGAGAGCGAGTGGAACACGCGATGCCCTTCCAGCACCTGGATCACGCCGGCCTGCACGACCTTGCGCGCGGTCGCGGCGGTGATATCGGCACCTTCGAAGGTCACGCGCCCGCCGCGCTTCGGGATGAGTCCGGACAACGCATGGAGGATCGTGCTCTTGCCCGCACCGTTGCGCCCCAGCAGCACGACGAACTCGCCGGCCCGCACGTCGAACGACACCCCGTGGACCACCGCTGCCTTGCCGTAGCCCACGACGAGGTCCCGCACTTCCAGCAACCTGCCTTCCGGGCGCGCGCTCACGTCATGACCCCAGGTAGACACGGATCACTTCGGGATCGTGGCGCACCTCGTGGGGCGTGCCGTGCCGGATCATCCTGCCGAGGTTGAGGGTGGTGACCCGGTCGCAGATGCCGAAGACGAACTCGGTGTGATGCTCCACCAGCAACACGCCGATGCCGCAGTCGCGCAGCGTGCGGATGACGATGCCGAGGCGCTCGATCTCCGCGCCGGTCAATCCGCCCGCGGGTTCGTCGAGCAGGACGAAACGCGGACGCAGCACGAGCGCGCGCCCGATCTCGAGGAAGCGGCTCTCCGCATGGTCGAGCAACTGAGCGCGGCGCTTCAGGGCATAGCCGAGCCCCAGCCCTTCGAGCACCGCCTGCGCGCGGTCGCGCAGCTCGCGCTGTTCGGCGCGCACGCGAGGCATCGACAGCGCCGCGGCGAGGAATCCGGTCCGCGTGTCCCGCCAGCCGCCGAGCATCGCGTTCTCCAGCACCGTCTGGGTCGGCAGCAGCCGTGGCTTCTGGAACGTCCGCGCGATCCCGACGGCCGCCCGCCGCTGGACGGAGGCGCGGGAGAGATCCTCCTCCCCGATGCGGACCGCGCCTTCGTCGACGGGGTAATAGCCGCACAGCATGTTCAGCAGCGTCGTCTTGCCACTGCCGTTGGGGCCGATCAGTCCGTGCACCTCGCCCGGCTGCACGTCGAGGGACACCGCCGCCAGCGCGGTGAGCCCGCCGAAGCGCTTGGTGACACCGTCTGCGACCAGCGCCGTCATGGGCGCTCCTGCCGACGGATCGCCGCGGCGAGCCGCGCGGCATCGGGTTCGAGGACCGGGCTCGCCGTCTCGCGCGGGCGGAGCCTCTCGAGGATCACCTGGAACAGCCGGCCGATGCCTTCGGGTACCAGCAGGACCACGGCCAGCAGCAGCAATCCGTAGAAGAGCGTGCCGAGCTTCGCGAGCGGCGCGACGAGTTCGGGCAGTGCGGTGAGGATCGCGGTGCCTGCGAGCGGGCCCGCGATGCTGCCGCGCCCGCCGATGATGATGCACACGAAGAAGAAGAGTCCCAGTTCGAACACGAACGTGTCGGGCGTGATGTAGCTCTGCAACGAGGCGAAGAGCGCCCCGGCGAGTCCGGCCGTCACGCCGCTCGCCACGAACACCGCGAGCTTCATGCGGAAGACGGGCACGCCCACCGACTCCGCGGCCACCGGGTTGTCGCGGATCGCAACGAGCGCCCGCCCCCAGGGGAACCGCGCCACGTTCCACGCGCACCACGTGATGATCGTCGCGATCCCCAGCATGAGCAGATAGTGGCCCGCAGGGCTCTCGAACGGCTCGGGGAAGCCAGGGACCGAAAGACCCACGCCGCCGCCGGTGAGATCGCCCAGCGCCAGCACCAGCTCCGCGACGATCAGCGCGAAGGCCATCGTCGCCATCGCGAAGTAGAACCCCGGGAGCCGCAACGACGGCAATCCGAGCAGCAGCCCGCACACGCCGCCCAGGCCGCCCGACGCCGCGAGCGCGATCCACGGAGACCAATCGTGCCGCCCGGCGAGGATCGCGAACGCGTAAGCGCCGATGGCGAGCAGGCCCACGTGACCGATCGACAGCTGGCCGCCGAAGCCGACGACGAGATTGAGACCCGCGACGAGGATCCACCACGCCGCGATCAGTGCCGCGAGATGGATCTGGTACTGGTCGCCCGCCCACCAGGGGAGTGTCGCGAGCGCGACGAGCACAGCGACGCTGCCCGCCATCGGGCGCAGGGAGGTACCGCTCATACGGGTCTCACCCGACGGGAGCCGAAGAGGCCTTCGGGCTTCAGCAGGAGGACGATCATCAGCAGGCCGACGGAGACGGTGTTCTGGTACTCGCCACCGATGAGGTTCGCCGAGAACGCGTTGAGCAATCCCAGCGCTGCACCGCCCACGAGCGCACCGACGTTGCTGCCGAGGCCGCCCACCGCCAGCGCGATGAAGCCGTTCAGCGTGAGCGTGAGACCGACCGCGAAGAACGCGAAGGTGAGCTGCCCCGCCGCGAACCCTGCGAGGGCGCCGAGGGCGCCGGCGATGCCGTACGAGATGGCGCGCAGGCGATCGGTCTCCACGCCACGCGCCCGCGCCGCGAAGGCATCCTCGGACATCGCGACGAAGAGCTTCCCGTACAGCGTGCGGCGATAGAAGAGTTCGAGCGCCGCGGCCATCACGATGGTCGTCCCGATCGGCAGCCAGTACTTCTGATCGGCGAGTCCGGCCGTGAAGTCCTGCGGCAGCAGCCGTGGGAAGGGCTTGGGCTCGGTGCCCCACCAGAGCGCGACGCCCTGCTGGACGATGGTCGCGAGCGCGAGCGTGGAGAGCAGCCAGAGGTGCTCGTCGCTGCGCGCCAGCACGCGACGGATCGCGATGACGTCGGTGAGCCAACCCGCGAACGCCCCGACGGCGAGCGAGGCGAACAGGGCCGGCACGGGATGCCAGCCCAGCTCCGTGACGAACCACGCACCGAAGACCCCGCCCAGCATCGCGAGATGGCCGGTCGTGACGGACAGCACCTTGGAGGTGGAGTACATCACGTTGTAGGCGAGCGCCGTCGCCGCGTAGAGCGCGCCGATGGCGAGGCCGGTGATGAGGACGCCGAGCATGGACGTGGGGCTGGGAGCTAGGAGCTGGTGGCGAAGTGGCCTGAAACCCGCCGGTCTGCCGTCACGGCGCCTTCGGTGCCCGGTACGTGCCGTCCTTGAAGCTGTCCGCCAGGTTCATCACCACGCCGACGTCCGGAAAGCCGTTGCGGTCCTGGGGGGTCCACGTGTAGTCGGCGTAGACGCCCTTCAGGTCGGACGTGGTCTCGAGCGCCTTCTGGATGGCCGCGGGATCCGTCCCGCCGGCCTTCTTCACGGCGTGCTCCACGATGTGGACGGTGTCGTAACCGAGGGCCACCCACCAGAACATGAAGTCGATCTCGGCGCCGCCCAGCTTCGGCCGCATCCGGTCGACCAGGGACTTCGTCGCCGCGGGCAGCTTGCCATCGGCACCCGCGGTCATGCTCACGTAGCCGGCGGCGTAGGCGTCGGTCCAGTACTCGGGCTTGTTGAGCAGCTTGCGGATCGCCGGGGCCATGAGCGCCGGGTGTCCGACGATCGACACCTTCCATCCCATGTCGCCGCGGGCGTTCAGGAGCCTCGCGAGCAGACCGGTCGCGGCGGACCACGGCATCACGACATCGGCGCCGGCGGCCTTCGCCTTCGCAAGCTCATCGGTGAGGTCGGTCTTGTTCGGGTCGACCAGCGTGGAGAACACGGGCTTCACGCCGGCCTTCTCGAGCAGCTCCGCCGCGGTCTTCGCGCTGGAGGTGCCGTAGCCCGACGTGTCGCCGATGATCGCGATCTTCGACTTCTTCAGCGTCTTCAGCGCGTAGTCGTTGGCCGAGGTGATCCACTGGCGGTTGGTGTTGATCGCCCGGAAGGCGCGGGGAAAGCGCTTCGGGTCGACAAGCTCGTCGATGGTCCCGATGATGATGTTCGGGATGCCGGCCTTCGCGACGATCGGGACGGTGGCCAGCGATTCGCCGGAGTTCACGGGGCCGATCACGAAGTGGACCTTGTCCACGAAGGCGAGACGCTGCGCGAAGTTCACGGCCTTGGTGGGGTCGCCCTGGGTGTCGTACGTGACCAGTTCGATCTTGCGTCCGCCGATGCCGCCCGCCTGGTTGATCTCCTCGACGGCGAACTGCACGCCCTGGTTCTCGGCCACGGCGGCCGAGGACAGCGCCCCGGTCAGCGACGACAGCCAGCCGATGCGGATCGGGGACTCCGCCCAGGCTGTGGAAACTGTGGCGAGGCTGAGCAGCAGGGCCGCAAGGGGCCGGCGGAAATCCATGTCGTTCCTCCCGATCGTTCTGTCGTCACGCCCTGGCAGGGCGGGCGTCGTCGAATTTCCGCGAGGGGCACGACACTGTCAAGCACGGGGAGGCGGGGGTGTTCAAGGAGTGAACGCGATTCGCGGGCCATCGACGGCGCCGTGTGTCCGTCAGCGTACGGACGCCCGGCGGCCGGGACTGCATCCTGACCGTCGGAAGGGATCCGCAGGTCCGGCGCACGGGTCGCGTCGATGCGGATACCGCCACCAAGGAGAACCGCATCGTGAACAACATCATCTACATCGTCGGCCTCGTCGTCATCATCGCCGCCGTGCTGGGGTACTTCGGCTTCCGCTGATCGCCCACGCAGCACCTGGCGGCATCTCTCCAGCCCCCTGTTCACGCAGTGAACAAGGTCAGGCACCCGCTTGACGATGGCGCCCCCGCGCGACGATCCTGACCGGAGACGATATCCAGGAGGGGCGTCCCTTGAAGAAGACCGTACGCATCGGCGCCGGCTCGGCGTGGTGGGGCGACCGCGTGGAGCCCGCCGTCCTGAATGCCGAGCGCGGCGATCTCGACTATCTCTGCTTCGAGACGATGGCCGAGGCCACGATCTCTGCGGCGCAGGTGCGCGCGCGGCGCGATCCGTCGTTCCCCGGCTACGACACCTACCTGGATGACCGCATGCGCGGCGTGCTGCCGGCGTGCCTGAAGCGCGGCACGCGGATCATCTCCAACCAGGGCTGGATCAATCCGGATGCCGCCGCCGAGCGCATCGTCCACTGGCTGCGCGAACTCGGAGCCAAGGGCGTGAAGGTCGCTTCGGTGAACGGGAGCCTCATCACCGATCGCGTGCTCGAACTCACCGACACGATCCTCGAGAACGGCCAGCCGACATCGACCCTCGCACCGTCGCTGGTCTCGGCCGAGGTCTACCAGGGCGCGGAGCCCATCGTCGAGGCGCTGAAGGCCGGCGCGCAGATCGTCGTCACGGGCCGCGTGGCGGACCCGTCGATCTTCATGGCGCCGATGATGTACGAGTTCGGCTGGGACGCCCTCGACCACACGCACCTCGGCCGCGGCAACGGCATCGGGCACCTGATGGAGTGCGGCGCGCAGGTGACGGGCGGCTACTTCTCCGACCCGGGGTTCAAGGACGTGCCCGAACCCTGGAACCTCGCCTTCCCGATCGCCGAGGTGGAAGCGGACGGCAGCGCAGTGATCACGAAGGTCGCCGGCTCCGGCGGCGCAATCACGCTGCAGACCGTGAAGGAGCAACTGCTCTACGAAGTCCACGACCCGGCGAACTACATCACACCCGATGTCGTGGTCGACTTCACCACCGCGAAGCTGGAACAGGTGGGCCCCGACCGCGTGCGGGTCACGAATCTCTCGGGCAAGCCGCGCACGCCGACGCTGAAGGTGTCCATCGGGTGCCAGGAAGGCTTCATCGGCGAGGACATGTTCTTCTACGCGGGCGAAGGCGCGCTGCGGCGCGCGCAACTCGCGAAGCGCATCCTCGAGGAACGCTTCCGCATCGTGAAGCTCGACGCCGAGGAGATCCGCATCGACTTCCTGGGCATCAACGCGATCCACGGCGCGATGTCGCCGGCACCGAAGGCCGAGCCCTACGAGGTTGCGGTGCGCGTGGCCGCGCGATGCAGGACGCGCGAGGAAGCCAACAAGGTCGGCCGCGAGGTCGACGGCATGGCGGTGTCCGGCGTCGGGCATACCGGCAAGCGCGTGCCGCACCAGGACCGCACGCGCGAGATCATCGGCGTCTGGTCGTCGCTGGTGCCGCGCGATCGCATCGTCCCCTCGATCCGCTACTTCGAGAGCTGAGCCATGAAAGTGAAACTCCAGCACGTGGCCCACACGCGGTCCGGCGACAAGGGCAACACGTCGAACATCTCGGTGATCGCGTACGACGATGCGTTCTATCCGCACCTGGTGGAACAGCTCACCTCCGAGCGCTTCCACCAGCACTACGCCGGCACGATCCACGGCCCGGTCACGCGGTTCGAGGTGCCGGGGCTCGCGGCACTCAACTTCGTGTGCCAGGGCGCACTGGGCGGCGGCGTCTCGCGCAGCCTGTGCCTCGACAACTACGGCAAGTCACTCTCCGCGGCGATCCTCGGCTTCGAGCTGGACATCCCCGACGCGCTCGGCCCGAGACTGCGTGGCCCGCGCTGATCGCGACAGCCACTCATAGCTGCCAGCGCAGCGCCACGTAGAGATTGCGGTCCGGCATCGGGTAGTACGTGGCGCTGAAACCGAGCGGCGAGTACACCTTGTCGAACAGGTTGTTGACGCCGACGGTCATGCGCGCCTTGTCGCGCTCGAAGTGGAGCGCGGCGTCGAACACGGTGTAGGCCGCCAGGGTCGGGAATCTGCCCGAGCCGTCCTCGTTGCCATCCGCCCTGACGCCCGCGTGGCGGGCCGCGAGTGCCGCCCGCACCCAGGGTTTCACGGCCCAGTCGACGCTCGCATTCGCGGTGACCCGCGGCACGAGGGGCACATCGAAGCCGGCACCCACCACGCGCGGTGACACGTAGCCCGCGTTGGCCCGGAGCGTGAGCGAAGGCGTCACGCGCCATCGCAGTTCCGCTTCGCCACCGAGCCGCCGCGTCGGGCGGTCGAGATTGCGGTTCACCACCAGCCCCGTCGTCGGCGACAGCCCGTACTGGATCTCGTCGTCCACGGCCATATGGAAGACGGTGAATCCCGTCTCCACCGAGTCGCCCCAGGCTTGGCGGATCCCCGCCTCCACCGTGCGCCCGCGCTGCGGCCGGATGTCCGTGGTGGCCACCATCAGCTCGTCGACGTTCGGATTGCGGAAGTGGTGGGTCATGCTGCCGAAGGCCGTGAGGTGCTCGCGCGGTTGCCAGACGAGACCCAGTTCGAACGCGCGGTTGCGCCACGTGGCGTCGCGGCGCGACTGCGTGCGGAAGGCGTCCGAGCATCCCGTCTGCCGGGGCACGCTCACCGGCACGAAGACGCCGCCACCGATGTCGACGAGCACGGTGTCGAAGACCGTGGTGCAGTCGTCCCGCGTGAAGCGCGCATCCGATTGCCGGGTGGAGAAGCGATCGTTGCGCACACCAGCGTTCAACGTCCACGCGGGTGCGGCGCGCCACGTGGCGGTGGCGTATTGCGCGAAGTTGTCGACATCGCCCGCGCGGCGCGTCGAACTGCCGATCTCCGTGAATCCGTTCTCGCGACGGAGGTAGTCGGCGCGCTGGTGCATGACGCCGGCTGCGACCGACACCGTCGAGGCGGGCTCCCACTCGTAGCGGGCTTCGAGGTCGCGTCGGCGCGATTCGATGGCCGCCTCGAAGCGCGTCGTGTCGGCGGGCAGAGTGGTGCCGAGGCCGATCAGATAGGGATTGCTTCTGTCGCGATAGCTCGCGCGCAGTTCGAGTCGCCCGGCGGCGCCGAACTCCAGCGTGGCGCCGGCACCCACGCGTACGTCGTTCGTGCGGCTGCGATCGTGGGGGGAGAGCGTGCTGCGGCGCGCTGCGTTGCCGGCGGCAAACGCGGCCGCGTCCACCGGGCCCGGAAGACCGCTGTCGTCCTCGTGCATTGCGGCGCGCAGATGGAGATCGACCAGACCCGTGGCGCGCTCGGGCGTGAGGCGCACTTCGCCAGCGAAATCCTGGGCACGGACGGCCCCGTTGCGGCGATAGCCGTCGGTCCCGCGGTCGCTCGCCTGCACGGCGCCCGAGACGATCCCGAAGCCACCGCTCGCGGCGATGCGATGGTCCCACGTGTCGTACGAACCACGCGTCGACTGCAGCTCCAGATGCGCGGGCCCCGGCTCGGCCCGGCGCGTGAGGATGTTCACGACACCGCCCACGGCTCCGTTGCCGTAGCGAACCGCCCCGCCGCCGCGCACGATCTCGATACGGCGGATCCGTGCGAGCGACACGGTGGAGAGATCCGCACCCGCGAGATCGGGCTCGTTGAGGCGATCGCCGTCGACGAGCACGAGGACGTTGCTCGCGGCGGTCGCGCCCATGCCGCGGATGTCGATCGTGGTCCGCCGGTCGCCGCCGAAGTAGCTCTGGAGATGGAGGTTGGCCTCGCGCGACAGCAGATCGCCCACGCCGGTCGCCGTGCTCCGCGCGATGTCGGATGCGGTGATCGCGGTGACGCCGTGCGGCGTCGTGCGCAGCGTGCCGTCCGCGCTCGGCGCCGTGACGATGATCTCCTTCAACTCGATCACGCGATCGTCCACGCCGGCCGCCTGCACCGTCGCGACGGCACAGGTGATCGCGACCGCACATCGTCGTGCGGCCTTCGTACTTCTGGTGAGCGCCATGGCCGGGAGGCACCCGCCAGCGCGCTGACGCGGGCGGGCGCGTTGCCGTCAGGCGGAGGTTGCGCGACGGCGCAGGGCCAGGCCCACGATTCCGATCCCGCCTGCGAGCAGCCAGGCGGTGGAGGGCTCGGGGATGGCAGCGACCGTGAGGTTGTCCATCGCGAAGTACGCCGGCGTGTTCATGCCGAACGCCCCGTTGTCGGTGGACGCCAACGCGAAGCCGAGCGAGGCCACCGCACCGAGCGACGAGAGGTCCACGAAGGTCCAGTCGCGGACGATGGTGTCCTGCGCGGCGTCGGCGAAGCGGAAGTCGGCGAGGAAGAAATCGATGGCGCCGGTGGTGGCGCCGCTGCCGTCCCGCCCCGTGATGGTGAGGCGCAGGAAGTCCGGATCCGACCCGGTGGCGCCGCCGAATTTCTTCGCGAAGCCGTCACCGTCGCGCATCGACGTGGCCGCGTACGTGGTGTTGGTGAACCACGCCCCGACCAGCATCTGCGGAGTGTCGAAGGTCACCGTTGCATCCCCCAGATAGGCGATCGCGTACTGCGCGGAGCCGCCCTGCCCGCCCCCGGCGAACGCGCTGTACTGGTTGCCGAAGCCCGGGGTCGTGTTGTCGGTGACGCGGGAAACGGTCCAGCCGCTCCAGCAGCAGCCGGGGAATCCGAAGTCGGTGTACTGGTGGGTGAAGTTCGCAGCGCCGCTCGCGAAGGTCGTGGTGGCCGCGGGGAAGTAGTACCCCTGCGCACCGAGGCCGATCTCCTCGAAGGTGCTCACCCCACCGGCTGCAGCCGCCGGCAACGCGATCGCGACCGCAGCCAGCCCAGCCGCGACGCGCCGGCGGCGACGCACCGCGCCGACCAGGACGAGACCGCCCAGCATGCCGAGCGCAACCGTGGACGGCTCGGGCACCGGTGCGGCGACGAAGTGCATGACCCCCACGCCGTCGAGATCGAAGCCGCCGCTCGCCACCGTCGGATGCACGTCGTATATCGGATTCGGCCCGCCGAACGCGGCCGGGAAGCTGTCGAACACGGATCCGTCGCCGACGATGTCGACGAGGCGCACGTGGCTCACGGCCTGCACATCGAGACCCGGCACGGACGCAAGCAGCGCGAGGTCGAACGGCGTGCCGAAACCGCCGCGGTACTTGCCTGCGAGACCGTCGATGTTCGTCGGATCGACGGCACCGAAGCCGCCGACGGGGCCAGGTGTGAACGAGAAGCCGGGGAAGCGGAAGAAGTTCGTGCCGTCGGACGACACCTCGACCCAGGCGAGTTCGAGGAACGTGTCGCTGAAGCTGTTCTCGAAGACTGCGAAGTCGGCTCCGGGGCCGTCGAAGATCAGGCCGCCGAAGGTGAGCGTGATGCGGCCGCTGTCGCCCAGCGAAACGACTTCCGTGGCGACACCGGTCGCGGGGCCGAGGGCCTGCGCGGGGTTGGCGAACGTTGCCGAGACATTCGGACCAGGCGCGTAGTCGCTGAAGGAGGATGCCCATGCCGCGATCGTCGGGCTGTCCTTCGAAACGGCGGTGGACCCGGGCTGCCCGGCGGCGGCGGCATAGGGGCCGGCGTGGGCCAGGGGTGTGAGCGTGGCGAGTACGAGTGTGGCGAGGGAAAGGGAAAGCGAGGTGCTGCGCATGGCGGCCTCCGGGTGGTCCGGACGCTCCCCGCGTCCGGCAACGCTGATGGAATGCCGGCGCGCTGCGGGAACGAAGGACACTGGAGAAACGGGATGAGAGGCAGGCGGGATCCGCGACGTGAAGCGGATCGGACACGCAGGCAACATCACCACCGCGTCGCCGCCCACCGCAGCAATCCGGCACGGAAGAAGCATTCCGCGGGGCGGATGCTTCCGAGTCACGGGCCGGTCTCCGGGCTTGCGAGGAATGCCCGCGGTCCGCCTTCCCATGCGTGATGCACAGTGGCCGGATGGACCGCGTCACTCGCCTACCGTTGCGGGGGCAGCGTCGGCATGGGGATCTGTGAACGACCCCGGCACCGACTTCCCGATTATCCCCTCCGGCTGGACGCCGTCGGGGCACCTGCGACGCCCGAAGGCTAGTCGAGCGGCATCGGCGGCGTCAAGGACGCTGACGATGCCGATGGGTTCGCAGCGCCGGGTCAGGCGCTGCGGAAGCGCGTCGTTTTGACGAAGACGATGGCGAGCATGGGCAGCACCAGCCCGAGCGTGATCGAGATGGCGAGGAGATGGCCGAGCTGGCTGTAGTCGGCGGGCACCTGGACGGCACCGGTCGCGACGTCCTTCACTTCGCGCGTGACCTCGTAGGCGCGGTTCAGATACTTCGTCCCGAGCTGGGAGAGCGACAGCGCGAGGTTGGTGAACGAGGCCATCACCGCGAAGTACGTCGCCTTCAACTTGTCCGGCGCGGAGTTCGCGATCCACGCAAGCATCGGGATCATGGCGACCTGGCCGAGCGGCGATTCGAGCGCGGTGTCGATCACCGCGATGAAGCGCGCATCGACGACGCCCCCGGTATGCGCTGCCGTCCATTCGTGGAAGCCGTGGTACATCGCGAGGGTGGGCAACGAGAGGATCGTGCCGACGATGGTGAGGAAACCCAGGACGTAGGCCATGGAGTTGTCCGCCATGAAGCGGCGGAAGAGGAACATCCCGAGCAGCCCGAGCGTGCTGCCGATGACCCCCAGCTTCGCGAGGAAGCCTTCGTCGAACTTCAGGACGTCGATCGTCCACCAGTTCGCGCCGGCGCCGGCGCCGGGAATGGCCCGGAAGACGAAGACGAGCAGCGCCGTGCCGATCAGGATGTTGCGGGACGCGGGCTCCAGTTCGCGGACGAGGCGCAGCATGAGGAAGAGCACGATTGCGAGGGATCCCACGAAGACGATCTCCTGGCTGAACCGGCTGCCGGAGGAGCCGACCGCGATGGAGAACACGGCGAACAGCAGGCCGCCACCCAGGATCCACCAGTTCACCGGCGGGCGCTGCGAATGGTGGAACACCTGTGCATCGATGGTGGCGCGGTCGACGCCCAGCGCCGCGAGCCGCTTCGCCTGACGGCGGAGGATCCACCCCGACAAGACGACGCCGAGCACCGACACCACGGGAATGAGCAGCGCGCACTGATACAGGAAGAGGTACTTGGCGGCCTTCTCGGCCTTCGACAGGAGACTGGCGTCCGCGAAGATCGCGACGTTGAACGCCGAGACGATCACGCTGCCTCCGATGATCGCGACGCGGCCGAGGGTCTGCATCGTGGTGTGGCCGACGCGGCGTTCCGCCTCGGGGATGGGATAGCCATCGTCGTCGAGACGGGGGACGGCTTCCACGGTCATCGCATCGGCGACGACGTCCTGGACCACGTACCCGATCGGGGCGAGCAGCGAGGCGAGGATGAACCAGCGGTCGCCGGGCATGATCGCCTCCATCGCCATGCGGTCTGCGAGCAGCCCGATCATGATCAGCAGGCTCGAGGCCAGCAGGCTCGCACCGAACGCCACGAGCCAACCCTTGTATCGCCAGAGCAGGTCGACCATGTGGCCCACGGGCATCTTCAGCGCCCAGGGCAGGCCCACCCAGAAACCGAGCGCGGCGAGCGCCTCCGCGGAGAGCCCGAGGTAGTCCTTCACGAAGAAGGTCCCTGCGATCGCGGTGAGGCCGGAGATGCCGTAGGCCACGTAGACCATCAGCGGCGGCAGATAGGAGATTCGCATCTGGCGGCCGAGATCGATGATGTTGCGATCGATCCAGCCGAAGAAGCCGGACGAGACTTTGGTGGTCATGAGCACTCGCTGGCGGGGTGGCGGAACGTGCCAGAGAGTAGCGGAAACGCCGAAGAGTTCAGCGCCTGAATGTGGTGCGGCGCGCAATGACCGCCGAAGGTGTCGGGCGCGGTAGGTCAGAGGTGATTCTCCGCGTCGCCCACCCTGGTCGGACGACCCGCGTGAGGCAAGCGCGGCGCCCGCAACGGCTGGATCGGCCGCCGCGGGCGCCTGCCGGACTACGCGGCCATCGCGAGCATCAGCTGGTTGATGCGCTTCACGAACGTTGCCGGATCTTCGAGCTGACCGCCCTCCGCGAGGAGCGCCTGGTCGAACAGCACGTGGCTCCAGTCGCCGAAGCGCGTGTCGTCAGCCTCACCCTGCAGGCGCTGGACGATGGCGTGCTGCGGGTTGATCTCGAGGATGGGCTTCGACCCACCCACCTTCTGCCCGGCCGCCTTCAGGAGGCGTTCGAGGTTCATGCCCATCCCGTGTTCCTCGGCGACGAGGCAGGCGGGCGAGTCCGTGAGGCGGTGCGTGATGCGCACTTCCTTCACCTGCTCGCCGAGGGCCTTGCCGATGCGTTCGGTCAGCGGCTTGAACGTCTCGGCCTCGGCCTGCTGGGTGGCCTTCTCGGCTTCGTCCTCCAGCTTGCCGAGATCGAGATCGCCCTTCGCGACCGACACGACCGCCTTGCCGTCGAACTCGTGGAGGCCGGAGACCACCCATTCGTCGACGCGATCCGAGAGCAGCAGGACCTCGATGCCCTTCTTGCGGAAGATCTCGAGGTGCGGCGAGTTCTTCGCCGCGGCGAACGTGTCGGCAGTGATGTAGTAGATCTTCTCCTGACCTTCCTTCATGCGCGAGACGTAGTCGGTCAGCGTGACGGTCTGCGCGTCGGTGTCGGCCTGCGTGGAGGCGAACCGCAGCAGCTTCGCGATGCGCTCGCGATTGGCGAAGTCCTCGCCGACGCCCTCCTTCAGCACGCGGCCGAAGGCCTCCCAGAAGGTCGCGTACTTCTCCTTGTCGTTCTCGGCGAGGTCTTCCAGCAGGCCCAGCACCTTCTTCACCGAGCCGTTGCGGATCGACTCGACGTCCTTCGACTGCTGGAGGATCTCGCGCGAGACGTTGAGCGGGAGGTCTGCCGAGTCGATGACGCCGCGCACGAAGCGCAGGTAGGCGGGCATGAGCTGCTCGGCATCGTCCATGATGAAGACGCGGCGCACGTAGAGCTTCACGCCGCGGCGATGGTCGCGGTCCCACAGATCGAAGGGCGCGCGGCCGGGGATGTAGAGCAGCTGCGTGTACTCCTGCCGGCCCTCGACCTTCGCGTGGGTCCACGCGAGTGGCTTGTCGTGGTCGTGGGCGACGTGCTTGTAGAACTCTTCGTACTGCTCCGCCGTGATCTCGGATTTCGGGCGGGCCCAGAGCGCGGAGGCCTGGTTCACCTGCTCTTCCTCGTCGAGCATCAACTGCTCGCCCTTCTCCTGGTTCCATTCCTCCTTGTGCATGAGGATGGGCACAGTGATGTGATCGGAGTAGCGGCGGAGGATGTCGCGGAGCTTCCAGCCGGAGAGGAAGTCGTCCTCACCGTCGCGCAGATGGAGCGTGACCTCCGTGCCGCGGCCGGCCTTCTCGACCGTCTCGATGGTGTACTCCCCGGCGCCCTCGGATTCCCAGCGCACGCCGTGCTCTGCACCGAGGCCGGCACGGCGGGTGACGAGCGTCACGCGGTTCGCGACGATGAACGCGGAGTAGAAGCCGACACCGAACTGGCCGATCAGGTTGGCGTCCTTCGCCTGGTCGCCGGTCAGCGCCTGGAAGAACTCGCGCGTCCCGGACTTGGCGATGGTGCCGATGTTGCGGACGACCTCCTCGCGCGACATCCCGATGCCGTTGTCGGCGATGGTGATGGTGCGAGCGGCCTTGTCGAAGGAGATGCGGATCCTCGGGTCCGGATCGCTCTCGTAGAGCGCCGGATCGGTGAGACCCTCGAACCGAAGCTTGTCGGCGGCGTCGGAAGCATTGGAGACCAGTTCCCTGAGGAAGATCTCCTTGTTGCTGTACAGCGAGTGAATCATGAGGTCCAGCAGCTGCTTGACCTCGGTCTGGAAGCCCAGCGTCTCGCGGGTGTCCTGGCTCATCGGATGCTCCGTGGCGTCACATGGAAACGGCAGCACAATGGGGACGCCTGCCGGCATTTCAAGGGCGGCATTGCCAGGGCCCCCTCGGAGCATCCCGACGGCGCCTGCCGTCCTCACGGAGAACGACCATGATCCGAGCATCCATCGCCCGTCCCTTTCTCGCCTGCCTGGGCATCGCGTTCGCCCTGACATCGATGCCCTCGGCGCAGGCCGCCGACCCGCCCATCGAGCGCATCCGTCTGCCGGCCGGCTTCTCCATCGAGGTCTACGCCAAGGTGCCGGGCGCAAGATCCCTCGCCGTCGGTGACCGGGGCACCGTGTTCGTCGGGACCATGAACGCCGGCCGGGTGTACGCGCTGCGTCCATCCGCCGACGGTCGGACGGCGACACCCTCGGTGATCGCCTCTGGGCTCAACACCCCGAACGGCGTTGCCTTCCGGGACGGTGCGCTCTACGTCGCCGAGGTCAGCCGCATCCTCCGGTTCGACGGGATCGAGGACCGCATCGACAGTCCGCCTCGCCCCGCGGTCGTCACCGACCGCTTCCCGACGGACCGCCACCACGGCTGGAAAACCATCGCGTTCGGGCCGGACGGCTGGCTCTACGTCCCCGTGGGCGCGCCGTGCAATGTCTGCGAAGCCGATCCCGACCGGTACGCCCTCATCTCGCGGATCCGCCCGGACGGCACGGGATACGAGGTGATGGCGCGGGGCGTCCGGAACAGCGTCGGCTTCGACTGGCACCCCGAGACGAAGGAACTGTGGTTCAACGATCACGGGCGCGACATGCTGGGAGACGACCTGCCCTCCTGCGAGCTGAACCGGGCATCCCGGGCTGGCCAGCACTTCGGCTTTCCGTACTGCCACCAGGGCGACACGCCGGATCCGGAGTTCGGCGGAAAGCGTGCCTGCAGCGAGTTCGTGCCGCCGGCCTGGAAGCAGGGCGGGCACGTGGCGCCGGACGGCCTGCGGTTCTACACCGGAGACCAGTTCCCGGCGGCCTATCGCCATCGCCTCTTCGTGGCCCAGCACGGCTCCTGGAACCGGTCGAAGAAGAGCGGCTACCGGATCATGATGGCGACGCTGAAGGACGGAAAGACGGTCTCCGCCTTCGAGCCGTTCGCCGAGGGATGGCTGGAGAACGAGCAGGCGTGGGGGCGCCCGGTGGACATCCTCGGGATGCCGGACGGCAGCCTACTGGTGAGCGACGATTTCGCGGGGGTGGTCTACCGGATACGGTACGGCCGATGAAGAGGGGCCATCCGCAACGGCTTTCTCGACGCGTTCCGGCTGCATTCTCTCCGTCTGATACCTTTGGCCAGTGGAACGGGCGGCGAGTCCGATGCTATCCTCCGGCGCAATGCGCGGGAGAGTGTGAACAGCGGTCGCTGTGGTAGTCACCAATGCCGCCAGCAGCGCGGTAAAGGTAGCGATGACCTGCGCGGCAGCCTCGCCGCCGGGGTTCCGGCAGTGCGCAGTCCGTAGTCGAGAGTGAAGAAGGGCTGATCCGCCTGACGCGGTTCATCGAAGCCCCGGGGACCGCAGAGTGCGGCCGATCCAGAAGGATTCGCGAGACCAGACGGAGCGTTGCCAACGCTGCCGGGCCTCACCGCAGGGTGACCATCCCGGACCGTCGAAACCAATGGCGCCGAACATGCGGGAAGAGAAGCTCGAGTACAGCATCCAGGAAGTATCGGAGAAGCTTGGTATCCCGGTGCAGAAACTCCGTCGATGGGATGCCCAGGGCGTCCTGATGGCACGGCGGACCGACGGTGGACATCGGCGCTACGCGAAGGAGATCGTCGACGGTCTCGCGGCATCGACCCTCGGCGGCAACCTCGACCGGTACAACGACGAGCTCGAACACGCCCGCAAGGCGCTCCAGGAGAAGCGGCGGATCATCCAGCTGCTGGTGGAGAGCGAGACCCGCTACAAGGATCTCGTCGAGACGTCCCACGATCTCGTCTGGACGACCGACCCGCAGGGCCGCTTCACCTACCTGAACGCCGCCGCCCGCGACATGTTCGGCCTCTCGCCGAAGGAGCTCGACCGACGCTGCTTCTTCGATTTCGAGGGCAAGCCCTCCCACCTGCCGAACCGCCGCTTCCTGGCGCAGCTGAAGCGGGATGGCGAAGTGAAGAACTACATCACCCAGATCATCGACGCCAACGGTCACGAACGCTGGGTCGGCATCAACGCCCGGCTCGTGCACGACGAGGCCGGCGGTCTGACCGGGATGCGCGGCACCGCCCGGGACATCACCGAGCAACAGCGCGCCGCGATGCAGACCGAGTACTTCGCGACCCATGATCCTCTGACGGGCCTGCCGAACCGCGTGAGCCTCCAGAAATCGGTGGAGCGCGCGCTCGAATCCCACGACAAGGGCGCCGTCGTCTTCATCGACATCGACCATTTCAAGTACGTGAACGACAACGTGGGGCATCGCCGCGGCGACCAGCTTCTCGTGTCGATCGGCGGGGTGCTGCGGGAAGTGGCCGAAGGTCTCGACGCCCAGGTCTACCGCCTTGGTGGCGACGAGTACGCCGTCCAGATTCCCGGCGCGCTGCGCGCCCAGGCCCAGGACGTCGCGGAAGCCCTGCTCTCCCGCCTGCGTCAGTGCCCGCTGCCGATCCCGGGCGAGGAAGCCCGGCTGATCACGCTCACCGCCTCCGCAGGCATCGCCTTGTATCCGTTTCACGGCAGCGAATCCGCGGGCCTGCTGGCCTCGGCAGACATCGCGCTCTACCAGGCGAAGGACGCCGGGCGGAACCGGGTCGTGATCTACGGGCAGGAGGGTGAGGCGCTCCGCGCCACCCATAGGCGCGTGCTGTGGGCGAAGCAACTGCGCGAAGTGCTCGACGAAGACCGAATCCAGCTCTACGTCCAGCCGGTCATCCGGCTCGACGACGCCGAACCGATGCACTACGAGGTGCTGGTCCGCATCGAGGACAACGACGGCCGGATCGTCGCACCGAAGCAGTTCCTGGAGGCCGCGGAGTCCCTCGGCATCGTCCAGGAGATCGACCTCCGCGTGATCGCGAAGCTGCTCCACTACCTGAGCGCGCCCGAGCGCCGCAACATGCGCTCGCGCTTCTTCGTCAACCTGTCGCGCGTGAGCATGTCCGACCCGTCCTGGACGCGCCGCTTCTACGCCCTGCTGGAAGGCTCCGATGTGTCGCGCGGCCAGCTCGTGTTCGAGATCTCGGAAGCCGCCGCGATGGCCGAGGTGTCGATCAGCAAGAACTTCATCCGCGAGCTGAAGCAGATGGGCTTCCGGTTCGCGCTCGACAACTTCGGCGCCGGGTTCAGCTCGTTCTACTACCTGCGGCAGTTCGACGTCGACTACATCAAGATCGACGGCAGTTTCGTGCGAGACCTCACCCGGGACGACGCGAACGGGATCTTCGTGCAAGCGCTGTGCGATGTCGGCCAGGGTCTCTCGAAGCAGGTCATCGCGAAATGGGTGGAAACCCCGGAAGTGCTCTCGCGTCTTCGCAGCATGCGCGTGGAGTACGCCCAGGGGAACCTGTTCCGGGCGCCCTATCCCATCGACGCGCCCGAGACGCGCGAGCCGGTATTCCGCAAGACGGGGACTGCCGGCCACTGACCCGGTCGTTACCCACAGGCACCCAACAGAAAGGCCACCCTCGGGTGGCCTTTCTGTTGGTGGCGTTCAGCGCGTGATCTCCGTCGCGCGGAATCAAACCTCGTCGGGCAACGGCCAACCGGCACGCAGGCGATCCGCCCAGAGGAGTCCCATCTGGGTCTTCACGTCGGTGATGCGTCCACTCCGGACCCACTCCAGAGCCTCGTCGAGCGGCAGGACCAACGTCTCGAGGAACTCGCCGTCGTCGAGCGATCGTTCGGAGAACGTGAGGCCCCGCGCCACGAACAGATACACGACCTCATCGGCGTAGCCCACACACGGGTGCAGACGGCAGAGCTGCCGCCACTCCGTCGCGGAGTAACCCGTCTCTTCCCTCAGCTCGCGCTTTGCGGTCTCGATCGGGGGTTCGCCCTTCTCGAGCTTGCCGGCGGGGAGTTCGTAGAAGTGGTCGTGCAGGGGATAGCGGAACTGACGTTCTAGCAGCACGGACCAGTCGTCGAAGAGCGGCATGATCACCGCCGCGCCCGGATGCACGACATATTCGCGACGCGCCGGATTGCCATCCGGCAGGCGGACTTCGTCCTCGCGCACCTGGAGCATGCGGCCGCGGTAGGTCACCGTCGACGAGACCGTCGTTTCGGTGAAATCGTGCTCGCGATCCTGGTCTGACACGGGACGGGCCGGCGGAGGTCTAGAGCGAAGCCTGCATCGCCTGCTGGCACAGCGTCATCAGCCACCCGGGCACGATGCCGATCACCAGGGCGGCCAGGCCGTTGACCGACAGCAGCACGCGAGCCCCCGCGGAGGCGACGATGGGAGCGGTGTCGGTGGGCTCGTCGAAGTACATGAGCCGGACGATTCGCAGGTAGTAGAACGCGCCCACGAGGGACAGCAGCACCGCCACGATCGTGAGGCCGATATAGCCCGCGTCGAGTGCGGCCTGCAGCACGGAGAGCTTCGCGTAGAAGCCCACGGTCGGCGGGACGCCAGCGAGCGAGAACATGAGGAGCAGCATCACGAACGCGTACCACGGGCTCCGACGGTTGAGCCCTTTGAAGTCCTCGATGCGGTCGGCCTCGAAGCCCTTGCGGGAGAGCAGCATGATCATCCCGAAGGTGCCGAGACCGATGAACGCGTAGACCGCCACGTAGAACATCGCCGCGCCGTAGCCGTCCACCGTGCCGGACATCAACCCGAGCAACAGGAACCCCATGTGCGAGATCGTCGAGTAGGCGAGCATGCGCTTCAGGTTCGTCTGCGCAATGGCGGTGATGTTGCCGATGGCCATCGACAGCACCGCGAGGATCGCCAGCATCTGCTGCCATTCGACGAGCAACGACGGATGACCGAGCGCTTCCACCAGCAGGCGGATCGCGAAGGCGAAGGCGGCGAGCTTGGGTGCCGTGCTGATGAACAGGGCCACCGCCGTCGGCGCACCCTGGTAGACGTCTGGCACCCACATGTGGAACGGCACCGCGCCGAACTTGAAACCCAGGCCGGCGACGACGAACACGAGTCCGAACACGAGGATGGTGGCGTTGGCCTGACCGTTCGCAATGCGCTCCGCGACGCGCGGGATCTCGAGCGAGCCGGTGGCGCCATAGATCATCGACATCCCGTACAGCAGCATTCCCGAGGCGAGCGCGCCAAGCACGAAGTACTTCATCGCCGACTCGGTGCTCTCCGCGGAGTCGCGCTGCAGGGCCACGAGGGCGTACATCGAGAGCGACAGCAGTTCGAGTCCGAGATACAGCGACAGGAAGTGGTTCGCGGAGATCATCACCATCATGCCGAGCGTCGCGAAGAGCACGAGGGTGTAGAACTCCCCGCGGAACATGCCGCGCGCCTCGATGTAGGTCCGCGAGTAGACCAGCATCACGCCGACCGCGAGGTAGACCATCACCTTGAGCGCGTCGCTCATGGGATCGTCCACGAACATGCCGTGCATGACGATCGAGACATCCGAACCCGCGGAGACGACCGTCACGACGGCACAGGCGGCAAGCGTCAGGAGGGAGAGCACGTAGACGCCGTTGCGCTGGTCGTCGCGCAGGAAGAGGTCGGCGATCAGGATGACGCACACCATCACGAGGAGCAGCAGCTCCGGCCAGATCGGGACGAAATCGGCAGCAGTGAGGCTCACGCGGTTCTCCGCACAGGGTTTCCGGAGCGTTGGGTCACGGCAGCTTGCTCTTCGAGAGATGCTGGAGGAGGTCGGCCACCGGCGCCTCCAGCACGGCATTGAACGGAGCGGGATGGATACCCATCCAGAGGACGGCGACGGCGAGGACGGAGAGGAAGATCCACTCGCGGGGCTCGAGATCCTTCAGTTCGGCCACGTGCGGATTCGCCACCGCGCCGAAGATGACCCGCTTGTACATCCAGAGGGTGTAGGCCGCACCGAAGATCAGCGTCGTGGCCGCGGTGAACGCGAACCAGAAGTTCACCTTGGTCGCCGCCATGATCACCATGAACTCGCCCACGAACCCGCTCGTGCCCGGAAGGCCGGCATTGGCCATCGCGAAGAGCATGAGGAACGAAGCGAAGATCGGCATCGTGTTCACCACGCCGCCGTAGTCGGCGATCTGGCGCGAGTGCATGCGGTCGTACATCACGCCGACGCAGAGGAACATGGCGCCGGAGATGAATCCGTGCGAGATCATCTGGATCACCGCACCTTCGACGCCGAGGCGCTCGAAGAGGAAGAGCCCGAGCGTCACGAAGCCCATGTGCGAGATCGACGAATACGCGATCAGCTTTTTCATGTCGGTCTGCACCAGCGCGACGAGCCCGATGTAGACGACGGCGATCAGCGAGAGCGCGATCATGAACCCCGACAGGGCGTGGCTCGCATCGGGTGCGATCGGCAGCGAGAACCGGATGAAACCATAGCCACCCAGCTTCAGCGCGATGGCCGCCAGCACGACGGAGCCGCCGGTCGGCGCCTCGACGTGCGCATCCGGCAACCACGTGTGCACCGGCCACATGGGCACCTTGACGGCGAACGCCACGAGGAATGCGAGGAAGACGAGCACCTGCGGGGTCATGCCCAGCGGCAGCGCACGCCAGTCGGCCAGGGAGAAGCTGCCGCCGCTCGCACGATAGAGATACAGCAGCGCCACCAGCATCAGCAGCGAGCCGAGCAGCGTGTAGAGGAAGAACTTCACCGCGGCGTACACGCGGTTCGGTCCGCCCCACACGCCGATCACGATGAACATCGGGATCAGCGTCGCCTCGAAGAACACGTAGAAGAGCAGCGCGTCGGTCGCGGCGAACACGCCGTTCATGAGGCCGGACATCACCAGGAAGGCGGCGAAATACTGGGCCACACGGCTCTCGATCACCTTCCAGCCGGCCAGCACGACGAGGATGGTCGTGAAGCTGTTCAGCACGATCAGCAGCAGCGAGATGCCGTCGATCCCCAGGCTGTAGTTCACGTGGTAACGCGGAATCCACGGGGTCGTCTCGATGAACTGCATGCCGGCGATGGCGGTGTCGAAGCTGATCGCGAGGGGCAGCGTGACGACGAAACCGGCGATGGCACCGAGCAGGGCGATGGTGCGGGCGAGGGACGCGTTCCGATCGGAGCCCGTGGCGAGCACGAGCGCGCCCGCGAGGATGGGCACCCAGATGGCGAGGGTCAGCAGTGGCATGGCGCTCATTGGGGGGTCACGTCCGCACGAACCAGGTCAGGAGGGCGAAGACGCCGAGGATCATCACGAAGGCGTAGTGGTAGACGTAGCCGCTCTGGAGCTTCCGCACGATGCCGGAGAACCAGCCGATCAGACGCGCAGCACCGTTCACGAAGAACCCGTCGATGATCGCGGCGTCGCCGATGCGCCAGAGGCCCTTGCCGATGAGGCGGGCACCGCCCGCGAAGAAGACGTTGTTGAAGTCGTCGAAGTAGTACTTGTTCAGCAGCAGCGTGTGGATCGGGCGGAACGTCTTCGCGATGGCGGCGGGGATGTCGGGCCGCTTCAGATAGAAGAACCAGGAGACGGCGACCCCGGCGAACGCCAGCCAGAACGGCAACGTCGTGAGTGCATGCACGGCCATCGCACCGGCGCCGTGGAAGTGCTCCCGCAGGTCGGCCATGGCCCCATGGTGTTCAGCGACGTGAATCACACCCTTGAAGTAATCGCCGAAGAGCATCGGCTCGATCGCGAAGTAGCCCAGGAACAGCGAAGGGATCGCGAGCAGCACGAGCGGGAGCGTCACGACCCAGGGCGACTCGTGCGGTGTTCCGCCGCCGTGGTGGTCACCGTGAGCATCATGGCCGTGCGCAGCGTGGTCGTCGTGGCCGTGCGCTTTCTCAGCGTGCGCGCCGAAGCGCTCCTTGCCGTGGAACACCAGGAAGTACATCCGGAACGAGTAGAAGGCCGTGATGAAGACACCCGCCATCACCGCGAAGTGGGCGAACCCGCTGCCGGCGATATGCGATGCGCCCACGGCTTCGATGATGGAATCCTTCGAGTAGAAGCCCGACAGGAACGGCGTACCGATCAGCGCCAGCGAACCCGCCAGTGACGTGAGCCAGGTGATGGGCATGTACTTCCGCAGACCACCCATGTTCCGGATGTCCTGGTCGTGGTGCATGCCGATGATGACGGAGCCCGCCGCGAGGAACAGCAGCGCCTTGAAGAACGCGTGGGTCGCCAGGTGGAAGATCGCGACCGAATACGCCGAGGCGCCCAGTGCCACGGTCATGTAGCCGAGCTGCGAGAGCGTCGAGTACGCCACGACGCGCTTGATGTCGTTCTGGACGATGCCGAGGAAGCCCATGAAGAGGGCCGTGATCGCCCCGATCACCAGGACGAACGACAGCGCCGTCTCGGAGAGTTCGAACAGCGGCGACATGCGCGCGACCATGAAGATGCCGGCCGTCACCATCGTCGCCGCATGAATCAGTGCGGAGATCGGCGTCGGGCCTTCCATGGAGTCGGGCAGCCACACGTGTAGCGGGAACTGAGCCGACTTGCCCATCGCGCCCACGAACAACAGGATGCAGATGACGGTGAGCAGCGACCACTGCGTGTCGCCCATCAGGGAGATCGTCTCGGCAGCCCTCGCGGGTGCGGCCTGGAACACCGTGGCGTAGTCGAGCGAACCGAAATGCGCCAGCACGAGACCGATGCCGAGGATGAACCCGAAGTCGCCGACGCGGTTCACCAGGAACGCCTTCAGGTTCGCGAAGATCGCGGTGGGGCGCGTGTACCAGAAGCCGATCAGCAGGTACGACACGAGACCCACGGCCTCCCAGCCGAAGAAGAGCTGGAGGAAGTTGTTCGACATCACCAGCATCAGCATCGCGAACGTGAACAGCGAGATGTAGGCGAAGAAGCGCTGATAGCCGGGGTCGTCGGCCATGTAGCCGATCGTGTAGATGTGGACCATCAGCGAGACCGACGTGACCACGAGCAGCATGGTCGCCGTCAGGGTGTCGATGAGGAAGCCCACCTCCATCTTGATGTCGCCCGCGATGAGCCAGGTGTAGGCGGTGCCGTTGAACGTGTGTCCCGCCTGCACGTCCTGGAACACCATCACCGAGCAGACGAGCGCGACCAGCACGCCGGCGATCGTCACGACGTGGGCGCCGGTGCGGCCGATGACCTGGCCGAAGAGACCCGCCAGGAGCGCGCCGACGAGCGGGGCGAGGGGAATGATCGGATAGAGGGCGTTCATCTCAGTTCTTCAGGCGCCCGATGTCTTCGACGTTGATGCTGCGGATGGTGCGGAAGAGCACCACGAGGATCGCGAGGCCGATCGCGGATTCGGCGGCGGCCACCGTCAGGATGAAGAACACGAAGATCTGTCCCGAGGTGTCCTGCAGGTAGTGCGAGAACGCGATGAAGTTCGTGTTCACGGCGAGCAGCATCAACTCGATCGCCATCAGCAGGATGATCACGTTCTTCTTGTTGAGGAAGATGCCGACGACGCTGATCGCGAAGAGGATCGCGCCAAGCACGAGATAGTGGGTGAGCGGGATCATGGCGCCGCCTGTTCGGATGCGGGAGCGGCGGGCGCCGCCGGCTTCTCGGACTTCATCGCGACGATCCGGACGCGGTCGGCACGACGCACGACGACCTGGCGCGCGGGATCCTGGTACTTGCTGTCCTTGCGGCGACGCATCGTGAGCGCGATGGCTGCGACGATGGCGACGAGCAGGATGACCGAGGCGATCTCGAAGGCGTACACGTACTGCGTGTAGATGAGGCGCCCGAGTTCCTTCGTGTTGCTGTAGGTCTCCGCCTTCGCCGCGGGCGCGGGCATGCCTTCGAGGCGCAGGCTGCGGCCCACGAGGAGCAGCGTCATCTCGGCCAGCATGGTGCCGGCCACCACGAGCGCGGGGACCAGATACTCCCAGTAGCCCTCGCGGATGCGGTCGATGTTGATGTCGAGCATCATCACGACGAAGAGGAACAGCACCATCACGGCACCGACGTAGACGAGCACGAGCGTGATCGCCAGGAACTCCGCTTCGAGGAGCATCCAGAGTCCGGCGGCCGTGACGAACGCGAGGACCAGGAACAGCGAGGCGTGCACGGGATTGCGGGCAGTGATGACGCGCAGGGCGGCAAACACGAGGATGAGAGCAAAGGCGTAGAAGACAGCCAGCTGGAAGCTCAAGGCAGGTCTCCGTGAGGGTGGCACCGCGGCGGAACGCGCGGCGCAACAGCCGGGTGGGTCAGGCGATCACCGGTAGGCGGCATCGTCGGCGCGGTCCTTGGCGATCTGTTCTTCGTACCGGTCACCGATGGCGAGCAGCATTTCCTTCGTGTAGACGAGATCGCCGCGGCGCTCCCCGTGGTATTCGAAGATGCGGGTCTCGACGATGGAGTCGACCGGGCAGGATTCCTCGCAGAAGCCGCAGAAGATGCACTTCGTGAGGTCGATGTCGTAGCGAGTCGTGCGGCGCGTGCCGTCGGCGCGTGCCTCGGATTCGATGGTGATGGCGAGTGCCGGACACACGGCCTCGCAGAGCTTGCAGGCGATGCAGCGTTCCTCGCCGTTGGGGTATCGACGCAGCGCGTGCAGGCCGCGGAAGCGCGGGCTCTGCGGCGTCTTCTCGTCCGGGAACTGGACGGTGATCTTCCGATGGAACAGATGCCGGCCGGTGATGGCCATTCCCTTCAGCAGCTCGAAGAGCAGGAAGGTGCCGAAGAATTCGCGGATGCGGTTCACGATGGGCGCCTCACTTCCAAGGCCAGTAAGGGGTCTGCATCCATCCACCGATCACCATGAGCCATACCAGCGTGACCGGGATGAACACCTTCCAGCCGAGACGCATGATCTGGTCGTAGCGATAGCGCGGGAAGGTGGCGCGGAACCACAGGAACAGGAACAGCACGAAGCCGACCTTGCCGACGAGCCACGGGAAGCCGTCCGGGAGGAACGGCACCGGCGAGAGCCAGCCGCCGAGGAACATGACGGCGGTCAGCGTCGACACCAGGATCATGTTCGCGTACTCGGCGAGGAAGAAGACCGCGAAGGCCATCCCCGAGTACTCGACGTGGAAGCCGGCGACGATCTCGGATTCGCCTTCCGCGACGTCGAACGGCGCCCGGTTGGTTTCCGCCACGCCCGAGATCAGATACACGATGAACATCGGGAACAACGGGATGAAGTTCCAGGAGAGCGCGCCCAGTCCGCCCTGCTGCTGTTTCACGATTTCCACGAGGTTGAGGGAGTGCGACATCATCAGCACGCCGACGAGCGCGAAGCCCATCGCGATCTCGTACGAGACGATCTGGGCCGCCGACCGGAGGCACCCGAGGAAGGCGTACTTCGAGTTCGATGCCCAGCCGGCGATGATCACCCCGTAGACGCCCATGGACGTGATGGCCATCACGTACAGCAGGCCGGCATCGACGTTGGCGAGCACGAGTTCGGGATCGAAGGGGATCACCGCCCACGCCGCGAGGGCCGGCATCAGCGACAGCACCGGCGCCATCAGGAACAGCACCTTGTTCGCACCCGAAGGAATGATGATTTCCTTCGTGAGCAGCTTCAGCGCATCGGCGATCGGTTGCGCGAGTCCGCCGAGCCAGCGGATCCCGAAGAAGGTCACACGGTTCGGGCCGAGGCGCACCTGCATGAAGCCGATCACCTTCCGCTCGGCGAGCGTGAGGTAGGCGACGCAGCCCATGATCGGCAGGACGATCGCGACGATCTTCGCGAGCGTCCACACCAGCGGCCAGGTGGGTCCGAAGAGGTTCGAGAAGAATTCCATCGTCAGGCGCTCGCCTTGGCGGCGGCAGCGATGCGCTCGACGCGGATGGTTCCGGTGAGCGGGCCGAGATTCGCAGTGAGCACGTGCCCCGCGGAGATCCGCACCGCGCCGTCGGGGACGCGTGCGTTCCTGCCGGCGAAGAGCAGCACGCTGGCCTCGCCCTGGGTCACGCGTACCTGGTCGCCCTCCGCCACGCCGAGGGATGCCAGCGTCGCAGCATTCATCCACGCCTGCGGGGCGACGGCATCGTGCGTGTCCTGCAACGAAGGCGCCCGACGCACGAGCGGGTCGGCGAAGTGGATCGGCACATCGCCGATGCGCTCGAGACCGCCCGCGATGGCTGGGGCCAATGACACCGGCGGCAACTGCGCGAGGCTGTTGTCGAGCCGCGTGGAGACGTCGACCCCGGCGAGTGCCGCGGTCTTCACGGCCTCCGCACTGTCCTGGTCGAAGCCATCGAGACCGAAGAGATTGCCTAGCACCCGCAGGATCTTCCAACCGGGACGCGCCTCGCCGAGCGGCTGCACGACACCCTTGAAGGACTGCACACGACCTTCGGTGCTGACGAACGTACCGGCCGTCTCGGTGAAGGGCGCCATCGGCAGGAGCACGTCGGCGTACTCGACCGCGCGGTGCTGGAACGACGACAGCGCCACCACGAACTCCGCTGCATGCATCGCAGCGAGTGCGGCGGCGCCATCAGCAGTATCGAGTTCCGGTTCACAACCGAGCAGCAGATACGCACCGAGCTTCGCGCGCACCATCGCCGCGGCGTCGAGGCCCTTGCCCATCGGGCTGGCACCGGCGAGATGCCCGCCGACGCTGTTGGCCGCTTCGCCGAGCACGCCGAAGCGCGCGCTCGAGGCGGCCGCGATGCGCTGGGCGAGGTTCTCGATGGCGGAAGCCTGCGGATGATGGGTCGCGAAATTGCCGAGGAACACGGCCGCGGGCTCACCGCCGGCGAGCATCGTGGCCACGCGGCGCGCTTCGTCACCGGGCACGACCGCCGCCAGCGCGGCGTCGACCGGTTGACCTTTCGATGCGAGCAGGGCGACCAGCACTTCGGCCAGCGCGGCCGGCAGTGCAGACGGCGCGACGCGGAGGTCACCCTGCAATGGGATGAGCGGATCGTCCTGCCAAGCGCCGACCATCGCGAGTTGCAGACCCTTGCGGGCCGCGGTGCGAAGACGCACGGCGAGCAGCGGGTGATCCTTGCGGAGGTTGGACCCGATGACGAGCACGCGCTTCAGGCGGCTCACGTCGGCCACGGGCATCCCGAGCCAAGGTGCGCCCTTGCGTTGCGCGTCGAGCGAGAAGTCGGTGCGGCGCAGGCGGAAGTCCACGTTGTCGCCGCCGATGCCTCGCACGAAGCGACCCGCGAGGAAGAGTTCCTCGAGGGTCGAGTGCGGGCTGGCGAGGAGGCCGATCTGATCGGGGCCGCGGGCGGCGATGACTCGCTTCAGACCTTCGGCGGCGAACTCCAGGGCCTCGGACCATTCGACTTCCTGCCAGCGACCGTCGCGCTTCACCATCGGGCGCACGAGTCGGTCGGAACTGTTGAGGCCTTCGTACGAATACCGGTCCTTGTCGGACAGCCAGCACTCGTTGATCGCCTCGTTCTCATACGGGAGCGCGCGCATGACGCGGTTGCCCTTGATCTGCACCACGAGCCCGGTGCCGAGTCCACAGTGCGGGCTCACCGTCCGGCGCCGCGCGAGTTCCCAGGTGCGGGCCGTGTAGCGGAATGGCTTCGACGTCAGCGCGCCGACGGGGCAGAGATCGACCATGTTGCCGGACAACTCGGAGTCGACGCTCTTGCCGACGAACGACAGGATCTCGGAGTGCTCGCCACGCCCGGCCATGCCGAGTTCCATGACCCCCGCGATCTCCTGGCCGAAACGCACGCAGCGCGTGCAGTGGATGCAGCGCGACATCTCTTCGGCGGCCACCAGCGGTCCGATGTCCTTGCGGGGGACCACGCGCTTCATCTCGCCGTAGCGGGACGACGATGGCCCGTAGCCCACCGCGAGATCCTGCAACTGGCACTCGCCGCCCTGATCGCAGATCGGGCAGTCGAGCGGGTGATTGATGAGCAGGAACTCCATCACGCCCTTCTGCGCCTTCACGGCCGCCTCGGAGTGCGTGAACACCTTCATGCCTTCGGTGACCGGCGTCGCGCAGGCAGGCAGCGGCTTCGGCGCCTTCTCGACCTGGACGAGGCACATGCGGCAGTTGGCCGCGATCGACAGCTTCTTGTGCCAGCAGAAGTGCGGGACGTAGACACCGAGGCGGTTGGTCGCCTCCATCACCATCGAGCCCTCCGGCACCTGCACCGGTTGGCCATCGACTTCGAGATTGATCAGCTTCGGTTCGCTCATGTCGCTTCCTAGGCCGCCTTCGCCACGGCATCGACCAGGCAGACCTTGTGGTCGATGTGGTACTGGAATTCGTCGCGGTAGTGCTTGAGGAACGCGCGTACCGGCATCGCGGCGGCGTCGCCCAGCGCGCAGATCGTCCGGCCCTGGATGTTCTGCGCGACCTGATCGAGCATGTCGAGATCTTCCGGGCGGCCGCGGCCGTGCTCGATGCGGTTCACCATGCGGTACAGCCAGCCGGTACCCTCGCGGCAGGGCGTGCACTGACCGCACGATTCCTCGTAGTAGAAGTACGAGAGGCGTTCGAGACAGCGCACCATGCAGCGGGTGTCGTTCATCACGATGACGGCGCCGGAACCGAGCATCGACCCCGCCTTCGCGATGGAGTCGTAGTCCATGTCGGTGGCCATCATGATCTCGGCAGGCAGCACCGGCATCGACGAACCACCAGGGATGCATGCCTTCAGCGGACGCCCCTCGCGCATGCCACCGGCCATCTCGAGCAGCGTCGCGAAAGGCGTACCGAGTCTGACCTCGTAGTTGCCGGGCCGGGCGACGTCACCGGACACCGAGAAGATCTTCGTGCCGCCGTTGTTCGGCTTGCCCAGCGCGAGGAACGCCTCGCCGCCATTGCGGATGATCCACGGCACCGCGGCGAACGTCTCGGTGTTGTTGATCGTGGTGGGCTTGCCGTACAGGCCGAAACTCGCGGGGAACGGCGGCTTGAAGCGGGGCTGGCCCTTCTTGCCTTCGAGCGATTCGAGCAGGGCCGTCTCTTCACCACAGATGTACGCGCCGAAGCCGTGGTGCGCGTGGAGCTGGAACGAAAAGTCGCTGCCGAGGATGCGGTCGCCGAGGAAGCCGGCGGCGCGCGCCTCTTCCAGGGCGCGCTCGAAGCGCTCGTAGGTCTCCCAGATCTCGCCGTGGATGTAGTTGTAGCCCACCGAGATTCCCATGGCGTAGGCGGCGATCGCCATGCCCTCGATCACGGTGTGCGGGTTGTAGCGGAGGATGTCGCGATCCTTGAACGTGCCGGGCTCGCCTTCATCCGAATTGCACACGAGGTACTTCTGGCCCTCGTAGTTGCGGGGCATGAAGCTCCACTTGAGGCCCGTCGGGAATCCGGCACCGCCACGGCCGCGCAGCACGGATTTCTTGACCTCGTCGATCACCGCGGCCGGTGTGATCTTCTCTTCGAGGATCTTGCGGAGGGCGGCATAGCCGCCACGCGCCATGTAGTCGGCGATACCCCAGTTGTTTCCGTCGACGCCGGCCATGATCACGGCGTCGGGACCGTACGCATCGGTTGCGAAGGGGGGATGGGAGGACTTCATTTCGCAAGCTCCGCAATGAGCGCATCGAGCTTGTCGGGCGTCATGCCGATCAGCATCTTGCGGTTGTTGTGCAGCAGTACCGGGGAATCCCCGCAGGCACCGAAACACTCGCCTTCCTTCAGCGTGAACCGGCCATCGGCGGTGGTTTCGCCGAACCCCACGCCGAGCTTCTTCTTCAGATGCGCCGCCGCCTCGAGGGCGCCGGACAGCGCGCACGGCAGGTTGGTGCAGATGCAGAGCTTGTGACGGCCGAGGGGCTTCAGGTCGTACATCGTGTAGAAGGTCGCGACCTCGTACACGGCGACGGGTGGCATCCCGAGGTGCGCTGCAACCTCATCCATCAGCGCGGTCGACAGCGAGCCATTCTCGTGCTGCGCAATGGCAAGGGCCGCCATCACCGCGGACTGCTTCTGGTCGGCCGGGTACTTGGCCACTTCCCGGTCGATCCGGACACGGGCTTCCGCCGACAGGGTGCCGGTTGCTTCACTCATCGATCGATCTCACCGAACACGACATCCATGGTGCCGATGATCGCCACGGCATCGGCGATCATGTGCCCCCTCGCCATCTCGTCCATCGCAGCCAGGTGCGGGAATCCCGGCGCGCGGATCTTCACGCGGTAGGGCTTGTTGGCGCCGTCGGACACCAGATAGATACCGAACTCGCCCTTCGGCGCCTCGACGGCGGAATAGCACTCGCCCTCGGGCACGTGCATGCCCTCGGTGAAGAGCTTGAAGTGGTGGATCAGCTCTTCCATGTTCGACTTCATCGCCACCCTGGAGGGCGGAGCAACTTTGTGGTTGTCGCTCATCACCGGGCCGGGGTTCTTCCGCAGCCAGTCGACGCACTGGCGGATGATCCGGTTCGACTGGCGGAACTCCTCCATGCGGACGAGGTACCGGTCGTAGCAGTCCCCGTTGACGCCGACCGGGATGTCGAAGTCCATCCGATCGTAGACCTCGTACGGCTGCTTCTTGCGGAGATCCCACTCGACGCCCGAGCCGCGGAGCATGGGCCCCGTGAAGCCGAGCTGCAGGGCGCGTTCGGGTGTCACGACACCGATGCCGACCGTGCGCTGCTTCCAGATGCGATTGTCGGTGAGCAGCGATTCGTACTCGTCGACGAGCTTCGGGAAGCGATCGGTGAAGTCCTGGATGAAATCCAGCATCGAGCCCTGACGGTTCTCGTTCAGGCGCTTCACGTCGGCGGCCGAGCGAAGAGGAGATTCGTCGTACTGCGGCATCCGATCGGGAAGATCGCGGTACACGCCACCGGGCCGGTAGTAGGCCGCATGCAGACGGGCTCCGGAGACGGCCTCGTAGCAGTCCATGAGGTCTTCGCGCTCACGGAAGCAGTACAGGAAGATCGTCATCGCCCCGATGTCGAGGCCGTGCGCACCAAGCCAGAGCAGGTGGTTCAGCACGCGTGTGATCTCGTCGAACATCACGCGGATGTACTGCGCGCGGATCGGCACCTCGATGCCCAGCAGCTTCTCGATGGCCATCACGTACGCGTGCTCGTTGCACATCATCGACACGTAATCGAGTCGATCCATGTACGGCACGCTCTGGATGAACATCTTCTGCTCGGCGAGCTTCTCCGTCGCGCGGTGCAGAAGACCGATGTGCGGATCGGCGCGTTGGATCACTTCGCCGTCGAGCTCCAGCACGAGGCGCAACACACCATGCGCCGCCGGATGCTGCGGGCCAAAGTTCATGGTGAAGTTGCGGATCTCAGCCATGGCGACCTCCGAGAACAGCGCAGGTCGCCGTCGCTGAGCGCGACGTGCCGTGAACTTCAGTGGAAGCTAACGCTGGCACTGCCGGGGTTAGGCTGGAACTAAAGTTCATGGTGAACGTAGTCGCGGTGAAACTGCGGATCTCAGCCATGGCTATTCCACATCACCGTAGTGCTCTTCACGCACGACACGCGGCACGATCTCGCGCGGCTCGATGCTGACGGGCTGGTAGATGACACGCTGCTGATAGGGGTCGTAGCGCATCTCGACATAGCCGGACACCGGGAAGTCCTTGCGGAACGGATGCCCGATGAAACCGTAGTCGGTGAGGATGCGACGCAGATCCGGATGACCCGGGAAGACGATACCGAACAGATCGAAGGCTTCGCGCTCGAACCAGTTCGCGCCCGACCAGACGTCGACGACGGAATCCACGGAGGGGAAATCATCGTCCTCTGCAAACACCTTAATGCGGAGACGCTGGTTGTGCTGGATGGACAGCAGCTGAACGGCGACGGAGAAGCGCTGACCATCCCATCGACCGTTGCCGTACGCTTGATAGTCCATGCCACAGAGGTCGATCAGTTGCTCGAAACGCAACTGCGGAGAATCGCGCAACTGTCTCGCTGCCGTGACCCACGAGGCGGCTGCGATGGTCACGATGGCCTGATCACGCACGACTTCGGTGTCGACAACCGCGGCACCGAGAACGGCGCGGGTCACTTCCAGCAGATTGACGGGGTCGGTCACGCGATCACCGGGCAATGGTGTTCTGACGGCGGATCTTGTTCTGCAACTGGATGATCCCGTAGAGCAGTGCCTCGGCGGTCGGCGGACACCCCGGAACGTAGACGTCCACAGGCACGATCCGGTCGCAACCGCGCACGACAGAGTACGAATAGTGGTAGTAGCCGCCGCCGTTCGCGCAGGAACCCATCGAGATCACCCAGCGGGGTTCGGCCATCTGGTCGTACACCTTGCGAAGCGCGGGGGCCATCTTGTTGCACAGGGTACCCGCCACGATCATGACGTCGGACTGGCGAGGGCTCGGACGGAACACGATACCGAAGCGGTCGAGGTCATACCGGGAGGCACCAGCCTGCATCATCTCGACAGCGCAACAGGCGAGGCCGAACGTCATCGGCCAGAGAGAGCCGGTACGGGTCCAGTTGATGAGGGAATCGACCGAGGTCGTGACGAATCCCTTCTGAAGCTCGCCTTCTATGCCCATGCGCACTCCGTCGGGTGGAGCAACTGGTCAGCGGAAACGGCGGCTGCGACTCGCAGACTCATTCCCATTCCAGCGCACCCTTCTTCCATTCGTAGATGAACCCCACCACGAGGATCGCGAGGAACACGACCATGGCGAGAAATCCGAACAATCCGATCTCCTGGAGCACGATGGCCCAGGGAAAGAGAAAAGCGATCTCGAGATCGAAGAGGATGAAGAGGATGGCGACGAGGTAGTAGCGGACGTCGAATTTCATCCGCGCGTCTTCGAAGGCCTCGAAGCCGCACTCGTACGGAGAAAGCTTTTGAGAGTCAGGACGGTTGTGTCCGAGAAGCGTGGACAGCCCGCCACCGGCGAGAATTGCGGCACCGCCGACGGCGATACCCACAAGAATGAACAGAAGTACCGGAAAATAGTTTCCTAGCATCGCGTTCCAGGACCCCTCATCGCGACACGGACCCCAGACTCAAGGGACCCAAACGACATCGACCGGGTGCCCTACTGCTGCATCGATCGCCACGGTTTTCAATGCCTGCTCCGGACCACGGCGATCATCCGGAATGTTCGTTGCGACATACTCGTTACGAAATCATTGGTGCCGACGGCGAGACTCGAACTCGCACAGCTTTCGCCACTGCCCCCTCAAGACAGCGTGTCTACCAATTTCACCACGTCGGCACAGCACTGCCACGACCACTTACGGCCGGAACTACACACTTACTTAGGAATTTCCTTCGCCTTGGAGTCAGCGTCCGCCGGAGACACGGGAGGTGCCTCGGTAGATGACGCCTTGTCCGAAGTCGCAGGCGGCGCTCCGAGGATGACGCCCTTCGAATCCGACCGACCGGTGGACAGGTAGGTCAAACCCAGACTGGTCACGAAGAACACCGCAGCAATCACGGCGGTCGCGCGACTCAGAAAATTGGCGGAGCCACTGGCGCCGAACAGGCTGCCGGCGGAACCACTGCCGAATGCGGCCCCCATGTCCGCGCCCTTGCCGTGCTGCAACAGCACCAGGCCGATCACGGCCGCAGCGGCAAGAACGTGCAACACGAGGATCACTGTTTGCATTTTTTCCTATCGGGATGCGAGTGCCGCAGCCCGATGTATCTCCAGAAATTCCTTCGCCACCAGGGACGCCCCACCGACGAGCCCCCCATCCACGTCGGGCATCGCGAACAAGGTCGCCGCATTCGCGCCCTTCACGCTGCCCCCATACAGTATCTGCAAGGTCGAAGCCCTTGCAGCATCCAGCGCCGCCACTCGTGCGCGAATGAATGCGTGGACCTCTTGAGCCTGCTCCGGCGAGGCTGTCAGCCCCGTGCCGATCGCCCAGACCGGCTCGTATGCAAATACCGCCGACGCCAAAACTTCCCTTCCCGCGACGCTCAAGAAAACATCCACCTGTGAACCGATCACAGCCTCGGTCCGGCCGGACTCTCGTTCCGCGCGCGTCTCTCCGACACATACCACTGGAACCATCCCCGCACGGTGCGCAGAAACCGCCTTTCGGGCGACCTCTTCACTCATCTCACCGTGCAACGTACGGCGCTCAGAATGCCCCACAAGTACATAGCCACAACCCAGCTCAACCAGCATGCCTCCGGAAACGTCCCCGGTGTAGGCTCCGCTTTCGAACTCACTCAAGTCCTGGGCGCCAATCCGCAGCCCCGAACCCGCGACCATATCTGCGCATTGCTGCAGATATGGAAACGGGGGGAACACGACCATTCCCGCACCAGACACATCTGCCGCCTTCAACTGCTCCAGAAGCGCCTCATTCGACGCGCGGCTGCCGTTCATCTTCCAGTTCCCGGCGACCAGTTTCGTCCGCATCGCGTGCGCTTATTCCAGAGCGAAAAACTAAGCGAGTGTACCCGTCGTCAGGGAGATGGGTCAACGGTGCTGCAGCGCAAAACGCCTCACAGGCAGGCTAATAAGTACACTGCAGACGATGTGTTGGCGCGGCTCGCCGCCCCCATCCGTGCAGCGCACGCGCGCCGACGAATCAGCCGAAACGACCCGTGATGTAGTCTTCGGTCGCCTTGTTCTTCGGCTTGATGAAAATCGTGTCGGTCGCATCGAACTCGATCATTTCGCCCAGATACATGTAGGCGGTGAAGTCCGATACCCGGGCCGCCTGCTGCATGTTGTGGGTGACGATCAGGATCGTGACCTTGTCCTTCAGGTCGGCTATCAGTTCTTCGATGCTTGCCGTTGCGATGGGGTCGAGCGCGGAGGTCGGCTCATCGAACAGGAGAATCTCGGGTTCCGTGGCCAGCGCCCGCGCGATGCAGAGCCGCTGCTGCTGGCCACCGGACAGATTGAAGGCAAGGTCATTCAAGCGATCCTTGACCTCATCCCAGAGCGCTGCACCGCGCAGAGCCTGCTCGACCTTCTCATCCAGGAGCGCGACTCCGCGAACACCCCGGACCCGCAATCCGTAGGCGACGTTCTCGTAGATCGACTTCGGGAAGGGGTTCGGCTTCTGGAACACCATGCTGATCCGCATCCGCACTTCGATGGGATCCACCTGCGGGTTCAGCAGATTGGTGTTGTCGGGGTGCAGACGGATGTCTCCGTCGTAACGGTTCCCCGGATACAGATCGTGCATCCGGTTGAAGCACCGCAGGTAGGTGGACTTACCGCAACCGGACGGACCGATCAATGCTGTCACTTTCCGCTCGTAGATGGGCATGTTGATGCCCTTCAAGGCGTGGAAGCTGCCGTAGTAGAAGTTCAGATTGCGCGCTTCGGCCTTGATCCGGAGATCGGCGGTGACTGCCGGACCATCGGTGACTTTGGACATGGGCTCGGACTACCACTTGATGTTTTTGCGCAGGCGGTACCGGATCATGATCGCGATACCGTTCATGGAGAGCGTCATGACGACCAGAACCAGGCCCGCCGCCGCAGCGTTCTCGTGGAAGGCCGCCTCGGGACGGGAGGTCCAGTTGAACATCTGGATCGGCATCACTGTGAAGGCTGAGGTCAGCCATTCGAATGACACGAACGGGAACTCCGGCTGCACCGGTGCGGGCGGCAGGAAGGCGATGAACGTAAGCGCGCCGATCGTGATGATGGGCGCCGTCTCGCCGATCGCCCGGGCCATGCCGATGATGATGCCGGTCATGATGCCTGGGGCTGAGTACGGAAGGATGTGGTCGACCGTGGTCTGCCACTTGGTGGCCCCCACCGCATACGCGCCCTCGCGAATCGAGGCCGGAATCGATCGGATCGACTCTCGTGTCGCCACGATGACGACTGGCAGGATCAGCAACGAAAGCGTGAGGCCCGCTGAAAGGATGCTCTGACCGAACCCGAATTGGTAGACGAATAGGCCGAGCGCCAGGAGACCGTAGACGATCGACGGGACGCCCGCCAGATTCGTCACGTTGATCTCGATGATGTCGGTCATCCAGTTCTTCGGGGCGTACTCCTCCAGATAAACGGCTGCCGCAACACCGAGCGGGATTGCAGCAACGGCAGTGACGACCATCACGAGGCTCGTGCCGACCCAGGCCGAAAGAATGCCCGCGTTCTCTGGGCGGCGGGACGGGAAGTTCGAGAAGAATTCGAGGTTGAGCCGTGGCAGGCCGTCGACGACCATGCCGAAAAACAATGCGGCGAAGGTGAGCACCCCGACCATCAGGGCCAGCACGCCACAGACGGCAAACATGAGATCGTGCCGCTTGTGGCGCGCGATCAGCTGACGGATCTCCCGGACGTCGTGCTTCAGCATGTCAATAGGCCTGCCGGAATCGCCGCTTGAGCACGTGGCCGAGTACGTTAAAACAGAGGGTGATCAACATGAGCGTGAGGCCCGCGGCGAAGATGGTCTGGTAGCCGATGGAACCATGGGGCAGGTCTCCCAGAGCGACCTGGACGATGTAGGCAGTGATCGTCGCGGCGGGTTCGAGTGGATTCCAGGTGAGATTGGGCTGCATCCCTGCTGCGACGGCAAGGATCATCGTCTCCCCCACGGCGCGCGATATTCCAAGGATGTACGCGGCCGCGATCCCTGAGAGCGCGGCGGGCGTGACCACCCGCACGGCTGTCTGGAAACGGGTGGCACCCATGGCGTACGAACCCTCCCGCATGCTCATGGGCACCGATCGCATGGCGTCCTCGGAGAGCGAACTCACGTAGGGGATGATCATGATGCCCATCACCAATCCTGCCGACAGCAGGTTGAATCCGGGCAGTTCCGGCATCAGCCATTGGAGTGCCGGCGTGACATACAGAAGGGCGAAGTAGCCATACACCACTGTCGGCACGCCCCCCAGCAGTTCCAGGAACGGCTTTGCGATCTCACGGACCGAGAAGGGTGCGAACTCCGAGAGGTAGATCGCGATGATCGTCCCCAGCGGAATAGCCACGAGCAGGGCGACGAGGGAACTCACCAAAGTACCCGACAGCAGCACCATGATCCCGTAGTGGGCATCGTCGAAAAGTGGTGTCCACTGCGTATCGGTCAGGAAGTCGATGATCGAAACGTGGCGAAAGAACTGGATCGACTCGGACACCAGGACGAACACGATGCCCACCGTCACGAAGACCGAGAACAACGCCGCCGCCAGGAGACAGGCTTCGATGATGCGCTCCTTCACGTGCCGGGAGGCCCGACGCCGAAGGCGACTACTGACAACCTGGGGAGATTCCGCCGTGGAGGTGTTCATGTTTTGTTGTCGTGCGCTTCTGCAGCACCCGCCGGAACGACTGCGAGACACTGCAACGCGAATCCCCAGGAAAAACGAACAGGAGGGCATGCGCCCTCCTGCGTCCCGATCCAGTCGAGCGAACCGACTGGCACTTCGATCTCAGAGTTTGGCTTCGAGCTTCAGAAGTTCTTCGATTGTAAGTCCAACCTGGTTCTCTCCACCGAACTTGGTGCCGAGAACCCTCTTCTCGATCATCTCCAGATTTGCGGTGTAGACCTTGCCCGGCAAGGGTACGTACTTCACTTCGCGAATCAGGGCATCCGCGTGCTTCATGTAGTACTGAACGAACTCGCGAATCTCGGGCCGGTCGAGCGACTTCGCGTTCACATAGATGAAGATCGGACGAGCCAGGGGTTGATAGCTGCCGTCGACGACTGTCTCGAGAGAGGGGAGGACCGGCTTGCCCGTCTTCGGATTGACGATAGGCAACGCCTTCAACTTGTCCTTGTTCTCGATGTAGTAGGCGTAACCGAAGTACCCGAGACCGTTGGCGTCGCGGGCAACGCCCTGCACGAGAATGTTGTCGTCCTCGGCGGCAGTGAAGTCGCCGCGACTCGCCTTGGAGCGGCCGTTGATCGATTCCGTGAAGTAGTCGAACGTACCCGAATCAGCGCCCGCACCGAACAGCTTCATCGGCTGATCAGGCCAGGCGGGATTGACCTGCTGCCAGCGCACCACCTTGCCCTGTGCTGCCGGTTCCCACATCTTCTTCAGCTCGGCCACCGTGATGGACTTCAGCCACTCGTTCTTGGGATTCACGACCACGGTCAGGGCATCGTAGGCGACCGGCAATTCGATGTACTTGACGCCGGCCTTGCGGCATTCCTCCATCTCGCGAGCGAGAATGGGGCGGGAAGCATCGGAAATGTCGGTTTCGCCACGGCAGAACTTCTTGAAGCCTCCGCCCGTCCCGGAGATCCCGACGGTCACGCGAACCTTGCCGCGCTTCGACTGCTGGAAATCCTCGGCCACGGCCTCGGTGATGGGAAACACCGTCGACGAGCCATCGACCTTGACCGTCTCCTGTGCGGCCACATAGGCCGGCTGGACCGACACGAGGCTGACGATGGCGACGGCAGCAAGCCAAGGCTGGCGGGTGAATTCGAGCATCGCTGCACTCCTGTTGTGGGCGTAGTCCATACGCGCAGTGTAGGCGGCGATTGTGACACTTTGATTGCAGATTGGCTTATGGCGAGAGGGCGTCCCATTCAGTGCGAACGTCCCTCTGGACCACCACAGCCGGGAGGATCCGAAGTTCCCGTCGTCCGACGCGGGTCACGCTATCGGAGACGGCGAGCGACACACCACAGGGAAGGCCCCGCCACAACGGCGCTCAGGGCGCCGCCACCTTCCCGATCACTCCGGCCAGTTCTTCCGCGAGGCCGCGCACCTGCCCCTCCTCCTCGCCTTCGACCATCACGCGCACGACCGGCTCGGTACCGGAAGGTCGAAGCAGCACTCGCCCTCGTCCGGCAAGCCTCTCCTCAGCGTGCGCCACGGCCGGCGCCACGGTCGGGTCACGACGCAGATCGAAGCCCCGCTTCATGGGCACGTTGATCAGCACCTGAGGCAGCAGGCGCAGATCCCGACATGCTTCCGGCAGGGTCTCGCGGGCATTGGCCAGGGCATTCAACACCTGGAGACCGGAGATAAGCCCGTCGCCGGTGGTGTGCTTGTCGAGACACACGATATGACCGGAACCCTCTCCCCCGAGAATCCAGCCCCGCTCCAGGAGGAGTTCCAGCACATAGCGGTCACCCACGGCGGACCGAGCGAAGGGAATGCCGAGGCGGCCGAACGCCTGCTCCACACCGAAGTTGGTCATGACCGTCCCGACGACACCGCCCTCCAGCCGCCCCTCGGCCCGACGGTTCCTCGCGATGACGTACAGAAGCTGGTCGCCATCGTAGATCCGACCCGTGGCATCGACCATCATGAGCCGGTCGCCATCGCCATCCAGGGCGATCCCGAGATGGGCTCCGTGCTCCAATACCTTGGACGCCAGGAACTGCGGTTTGGTCGCTCCGCACCCCGCGTTGATGTTGATCCCGTCAGGCTGATTCCCGACCTCGATGACCTCCGCCCCCAGTTCGTGGAGGATTGGCCCGGCGACGTGGTAAGCGGCACCGTTCGCCGCATCGACCACGATCTTCATGCCGCGCAGGTCCCGATCGGTGGGAAACGTGCTCTTGCAGAACTCGATGTAGCGGCCATCCGCTTCGATGACCCTGCGCGCCTTGCCTAGCTGCGCGGAGGGCATGCAGCGCATCGGCGAGTCGAGGCGCGCCTCGATGCGGCGCTCCACCTCGTCCGCGAGCTTGTGACCGTTGGCGCCGAAGAACTTGATCCCGTTGTCGTCGTACGGATTGTGCGAGGCACTGATCACGACGCCAGCGGACAACCGCAGCGCCCGCGTAAGGTAGGCCACGGCCGGCGTTGGCATCGGACCGGCCAGCCAGACATCCACGCCGGCTGCGGCCAGACCGGCCTGCAGGGCGGACTCGAGCAGATATCCCGAGATTCGAGTGTCCTTGCCGATGAGCACGGCCGCGTGAGAACCAGGTGGGGCCTCCTTCGCGAGCACTTCGCCAGCCGCGAAACCCAGGTGCATCACCACCTCCGGCGTGATCGGCGGCTCTCCGACCTTGCCCCGTATGCCGTCCGTGCCGAAGTACTTTCTAGTGCTCATCGAATCCGAGTTCCTTTTCGTTGACGACCCGCCACAGCAGCAATGCGTCCCGAGTGGCGGCAATGTCGTGGACCCTCACAACAACCGCTCCGCGTTCGACGGCGATCAAGGCTGCGGTCACGCTTGCGGACTGTCGATCGGTGACCGGGCGGCCCACGATGTGCCCGAGCAGGGACTTGCGCGACAGGCCTGCGAGGACCGGCCAGCCCATCCCTGCGATATCGGAGAGATGTCTCAACAACCTGAGATTGTGGTCGGGTGTCTTGCCGAATCCGAAGCCCGGGTCCAGCACGATGCGATCCCGCGCGATACCCGCCGCCTCACACATCTGCGCCCGCTCGCGCAGGAAGTCAGAGACCTCCACCAGGACATCCCGATACTCCGGCGCGACCTGCATCGTCGCGGGTGTCCCTTGCATGTGCATCACGCAGACGCCCACGCCGCTGGCGGCAACTGCCTCCAGCGCGCCGGAGACACGCAGGGCCCGCACGTCATTGATGATGGCAGCGCCCATGTCGATCACCGCGCGCATCACTTCGGGCCGGCTGGTGTCGACCGAGACCGGGAATCCACGGTGCGCCATGGCCTCGACCACCGGACGAACCCGACGCAGCTCCTCCTCCCAGGGAACCTCGGCTGCCCCGGGGCGGGTGGACTCCCCACCCACGTCGAGAACGTCGGCGCCTTCCTCGAACATCTGCTCGGCACGCTTCAACGCGTCGGAGGGCTTCTCGAACCTGCCCCCATCCGAGAAGGAATCGGGGGTCACATTCAGCACACCCATGATCACAGGGCGGGAGAGATCTAATACGTGCGGACCGGCCCGCCAGACGCGCGGGCGCGGAGGCGTCGATGCTATGTCCAAGCTGGGCGCGGGCTGCAGAGTTCCCATGGCTGACGCGAGGGTCCCGAAATGCAGCGAGGGGCAAGGACCTGCGTCCTCACCCCTCGCGATGCGATTTCGTACTCTACCCTCAGGCTTCCCGCGCAGGAGTCGTGGTCGGTGCCGGCGACGGAGTGTTGTCCGGCGGAGGCGTCGTGGGCGGGACGGTGACAGGCTTGGGCGGCCGCGGCGGGCGCCCCGCCATGATGTCGTTCACCTGCTCGGCATCCAGGGTTTCCCATTCGAGGAGGAACTTGGTCATGAGCTCGACCTTGTCCCGGTGGTCCTCGATCAGCTTGCGGGCTACGGCGTACTGCTCGTCGATGATCCGGCGAATCTCGGCATCGACCTTCTGGAGGGTCGCCTCGGACAGATTCTTGTGGGTCGTGATGGAACGCCCGAGGAAGACCTCACCCTCGTTATCGCCATAAACCATCGTCCCGAGAGCTGCCGACATTCCGTAGCGCGTGACCATGTCGCGTGCGATCCGGGTGGCGTTCTCGAAGTCGTTGCTCGCGCCCGTGGTCATGCGGTTCATGAACACTTCCTCGGCAATGCGCCCACCCAGGCCCATGGCGATGCGTTGGAGCATCTGGTCGCGATCCTGGCCGAGGGAATCACGCTCGGGGAGAGTCCACGTCACGCCGAGAGCTCGACCACGCGGGATGATCGTGACCTTGTGCACGGGGTCGACCCGCGGAAGCAACTTGGCCACGACCGCATGACCGGACTCGTGGTATGCGGTCATCAGACGCTCTTCCTCGGACATGACCATGGAACGCCGTTCCGCGCCCATGAAGATCTTGTCCTTGGCGCGCTCGAAGTCCTCCATGTCGACCAGCCGCTTGCCACCTCGGGCGGCGAACAGCGCAGCCTCGTTCACGAGATTCGCGAGATCCGCGCCGGCGAAACCAGGCGTGCCACGCGCGATGATGTCGGCCTTCACATCCGGCGCGAGCGGCACCTTCCGCATGTGGACCATCAGGATCTGTTCGCGGCCCCGCATGTCGGGCAGCGGCACCACCACCTGCCGATCGAAGCGGCCTGGCCGCAGCAGTGCAGGATCGAGCACGTCGGGGCGGTTCGTGGCGGCGATCACGATGACGCCCGTGGCGCCTTCGAAACCATCCATCTCGACGAGCAACTGATTGAGCGTCTGCTCGCGCTCGTCGTTGCCACCGCCGAGGCCGGCGCCACGCTGACGGCCCACGGCGTCGATTTCGTCGATGAAGATGATGCACGGGGAGTGCTTCTTCGCCTGCTCGAACATGTCACGGACGCGGGCTGCACCGACGCCCACGAACATCTCGACGAAGTCGGATCCTGAGATGGAGAAGAACGGCACCTTCGCCTCACCCGCGATGGCCTTCGCCAGAAGCGTCTTGCCGGTACCGGGCGAACCGACCATCAGGACGCCTTTCGGGATACGCCCGCCAAGCTTCTGGAACTTGCCGGGATCGCGAAGGAAATCGACGAGTTCGGAGACCTCCTCCTTGGCCTCGTCGCAGCCTGCGACATCGGCGAACGTGACCTGGTTGTTGGCCTCGTCGAGCATGCGCGCCTTGCTCTTGCCGAAGGAGAACGCCCCACCCCTGCCGCCCCCCTGCATCTGCCGCATGAAGAAGATCCAGACGCCGATCAGCAGCAGCATCGGGAACCACGAGATGAAGACCTGCATGAGGAAGCCCTGCTCTTCCTCGGGCTTCGCCTCGATGATCACGCCGGCTTTCAGGAGATCACTCACCATCCACGGATCGGACGGCTGGTAGGTGCTGAATCGGCGGCCTTCGGTGTTCACCCACTTGAGCACACGCCCTTCGATGGTGACCTTGGCCACGTGCCCGCGCTTCACCTCTTCGATGAATTGCGAGTACTCCATCGACTGTTGCGCCGTGCTCGTCTTGCTGAACTGATTGAAGACCGTCATCAGCACCAGGGCGATGACCAGCCATATCGCGACGTTCTTGATGAGATTGTTCAAGATCTCTCCTTCGACTCCGGTTGAGCGGACGGCGGGCAGCGCACGCCTGTCGACCGGTTGGGCAGATTCTAATCCCGATTCGTTCCCTCTCCGGCGGCTTCCTGCCCGTCGGCACCCAGTTGTTTCATCCTCGCCAGCAGGTAGGTCTCGGGACTACGCCCCCGCGACGCCTCCGGCTTGCGGACAACCACCTCACGGAACGATCGGCGCATCTGCTTCAGCAGATCGTCGAATCCGACACCATGAAAGACCTTCACCAACAGACTTCCCTTCGGACCCAGGAACCGCAGGGCGAAATCGAGCGAAAGCTCAGCCAGTCCGGCGACCGCCGCCTGATCCACGGCGCCGATGCCTGTCATGTTTGGGGCCATGTCCGAAAGCACAAGGTCCACGCTACGCCCAGCCAGCGCCTCTGTCACGGCATCCAGCACTGCATTGTGACCGAAGTCACCCTGGATGAACGTCACGCCATGGATACCCGTCATCTCAAGGAGGTCCACTGCCACCACCCGGCCGGTGGGCCCGACAGCGGCAGCCGCCACCTGGGACCACCCGCCAGGCGCCGAACCGAGATCCACCACCACGCCACCCGGGCGCAGCAGCTTGTCCTTCGCGTCCATTTGGAGCAACTTGTAGGCAGCCCGGGATCGGTAGCCGTCGGCCTTCGCCTGCTTCACGTACGTGTCGTTCACGTGTTCGTGCATCCAGGCCTTGCTGGTCTTGTTTCGCGCCATTGCCTAGAATCCCGCTCCCCACGGAGAACCGTACCCGATGCCTCTCACTCCCCAGCAACGCCGTGAAATGAAGGCCCTTGCCCATGGCCTGTCGCCTGTCGTTCTCATCGGTGGTAACGGACTCACTCCGGCCGTACTGAAGGAAATCGATGTCGCCTTGCGTGCCCACGAACTCCTGAAGGTGCAGGTGGCCGGCGAGGACAAGGAGACGCGATCGCTCATGATGGAGCAGATCTGTACTGAGCTTAAGGCCGAACCGGTGCAGTCGATTGGAAGAATGCTCGTGCTCTTTCGAGAGAATGCCGAAGCTCGGGCCGCCGTTGCCGCACCGCGCCCGGTACGACGCGCTCCCCGAACCACGAAGCGAAGCCACCAGGGAAGCGCCTGATCCTGACGGAGAGGCGCCCGCTCAGCGACCGGTTCGTCTGCCGAGCAGCACCATGCCCACGGCGAGCAGGCTCTGGATGACATAAAGGATACTCGCCACGCCGTGCCAGGTGGCGAAGCGATCGCGAAACACGCTTTCCATGACTTCGCGGGGGAGCGCCTGTTCCTTCAGGCTCGCGAGAATCGGCTGCACACCGAACTGTCCCGCCACGACCAGCGCCACCATCGCGACCACGATCCAGAATCCGCCCTGCTTCATCGCCTGCAATCCGCCGCGGCCCAGGCGATACACGAGGATGTAGGCTGCGCAGGCTAGGCCGAGGAAGGCCATCGCCGTGAAGATCGTTCCAGCCAGATTCCCGGCAATCTGCCGGTCGGGCGCGGCACGGAACAGGAGCGGAGCGACCAGATAGCCGCTCACCCAGATGCCGCCCGCCCAGAGGGCGATGGCGATTTCGTGCAAGGCAGCAAGGACGCGCGACATCGTGGCCGGCTAGGCGCGCGCGGATGCGGCCCGGGACTCCGCTGGGAACACGAAACGCAGTTCAGACATATCGGACATCGAGGATCTCGTATTCCTTGATGCCACCCGGTGCCTGCACCTCGGCAACGTCACCAGCCGACTTCCCGATGAGCGCGCGCGCGATGGGCGAGCTGATGGAAATCTTGCTGACCTTGATGTCGGCCTCGTCCTCGCCGACGATCTGGTACGTGACTTCCGCGTTGGAGGACAGATCCTGCAGCTGCACCGTGGCTCCGAACACGCAGCGGCCATCGGCGTCGAGCAGCGTCGGGTCGATGATCTGCGCATTCGCCAGCTTGCTCTCCACCTCCGCAATACGACCCTCGATGAAACTCTGACGCTCCTTCGCCGCGTCGTACTCGGCGTTCTCGGAAAGGTCGCCCTGGGCACGCGCCTCCGAGATGGCGGCGATGACCTTCTGGCGCTCGACGGTCTTCAACTGGTGCAGTTCCTGGCGAAGCTTCTCGGCGCCAATCACGGTCAGGGGAATCTTGGCCACTAAACAGGTCTCCTGTGGACGATCGGGCAGGCGTGGTCAGTGCAGACGGGCATGCAGGCCCTGCACGGAGTACGCCGTGAGCTCCCGCATGTTCTGCATACCGGTGCACGCAGCCCGCGCGCCGGCGATGGTCGTGTAGTAGGTCACCCGCGCCTGCAGAGCCGACCGGCGGATCGAGTACGAGTCCTGCACCGCGGAGCGACGATCCTCGACCGTGTTCACGATCAGGACGATCTCGCCGTTCTTGATCATGTCGACGATGTGCGGACGGCCCTCGGTCACCTTGTTGACAGGCGTCACTGTCACGCCGTGCTCGACGAGGTAGGCCGCCGTGCCTCGGGTCGCGCAGATCGCGAAGCCCAGAGCCGCCAGCGACTTCGCCACATCGACGACCTTTGGCTTGTCGGAATTGCGCACGCTGATCAAGACCGTTCCCGACGTCGGCATTCGGACGCCCGCGGCCAGCTGGGACTTCACGAACGCCTCTGCGAACGTCTCACCCACGCCCATGACCTCGCCGGTCGACTTCATCTCGGGCCCGAGGATGGTGTCCACGCCCGGGAACTTGATGAACGGAAACACGGCTTCCTTCACCGAGTAATAGGGCGGGATGACTTCCCCCTTCACCCCCTGATCGTCGAGCGAGCGCCCCGCCATGCAGCGCGCGGCGATCTTCGCGAGCGGCAGGCTCGTGGCCTTGGAAACGTACGGGACCGTCCGGGACGCACGGGGATTCACCTCCAGCACGAACACGGTCTCGCCCTGGATGGCGAACTGCACGTTCATCAGTCCGACCACGTTCAGCCCCTTCGCCATCGCGCACGTCTGCCGGCGGAGTTCGTCCTGCACCTCGGGCGAAAGGCTGAAAGGTGGAAGCGAGCATGCCGAATCGCCGGAGTGCACACCCGCCTGTTCGATGTGCTCCATGATTCCGCCGATCAACACGCGGTCGCCGTCGCAGATCGCATCGACATCGACCTCGGTGGCGTCGTTCAGGAAGCGATCGAGCAGCACGGGGCTGTCGTTGCTGACCTTCACCGCCTCGCGCATGTAGCGCTCGAGGTCGGCTTGCTGGTGCACGATCTCCATCGCCCGCCCGCCCAGCACGTACGACGGCCGAACCACCAGCGGGTAGCCGATCTCCGCGGCGAGCCGCAAGGCCTCTTCCGGGGCGCGCGCCGTGCGGTTCGGCGGCTGCTTCAGACCGAGATCCTGCAGCAGCTTCTGGAAGCGCTCGCGGTCCTCGGCGCAATCGATCATGTCGGGCGAGGTCCCGATGATCGGCACGCCATTGCGTTCGAGATCCCGGGCCAGCTTGAGCGGCGTCTGGCCACCGTACTGCACGATCACGCCGAAAGGCTTCTCGACGTGCACGATCTCCAGGACGTCCTCGAGCGTGAGCGGCTCGAAGTAGAGACGGTCCGACGTGTCGTAGTCGGTCGAGACGGTTTCCGGATTGCAGTTGACCATGATGGTCTCGAATCCGTCGTCGCGCAGCGCGAAGGCAGCGTGGACGCAGCAGTAGTCGAACTCGATGCCCTGTCCGATGCGGTTCGGCCCACCACCCAGGACGATCACCTTCCGGCGGTCGGTGGGACGGGACTCGCACTCTTCCTCGTAGGTCGAGTACATGTACGCAGTGCGGGTGTCGAACTCCGCAGCACAGGTGTCGACGCGCTTGTAGACGGGGCGCACACCCAGCGCGTGACGGCGGCCACGCACGGCGTGCTGGTCGGTGGCAAGCAGCTTCGCGAGGCGACGATCCGAGAAGCCATCCCGCTTGAGCGACCTGAGTTCCGCCTCATCCAGACTCTCCGCGGTCCGGCCTCGGAGCCCTTGTTCGGTCCGGATGAGATCCTCGATCTGCACCAGGAACCACGGATCGATGTGCGTGAGCTGGTGCACCTCCTCCATGGTCATGCCGACGCGGAAGCCGTCAGCCACGTAGAGGATGCGTTCCGGGCCGGCATCACCGAGTTCGGCCTCGATGGTCTCCCGGTCGTCGCTCTTCTCGTCGAACCCGTCGATCCCGGTCTCGAGACCGCGGAGCGCCTTCTGCATCGATTCCTGGAAGGTGCGGCCCATGGCCATGACCTCGCCCACGGACTTCATCTGCGTCGTGAGCTTGCTGTCGGCCTGCGGGAACTTCTCGAACGCGAAGCGGGGGATCTTCGTGACCACGTAGTCGATGGACGGCTCGAACGACGCCGGCGTGGCCCCACCGGTGATCTCGTTGCGCAGTTCGTCGAGCGTGTAGCCGACGGCAAGCTTCGCTGCGACCTTGGCGATCGGGAACCCCGTGGCCTTCGACGCGAGAGCCGACGAGCGCGACACGCGCGGATTCATTTCGATCACGAGCATCCGCCCGTCGTGCGGGCTGATGGCGAACTGGACGTTGGAGCCGCCGGTGTCGACACCGATCTCGCGCAGGACCGCGATCGAGGCGTCGCGCATGATCTGGTATTCCTTGTCCGTGAGCGTCTGCGCGGGCGCCACGGTGATGGAGTCACCCGTGTGGATGCCCATGGGATCGAGGTTCTCGATGCTGCAGACGATGATGCAGTTGTCCTTGCGGTCCCGCACCACCTCCATCTCGAACTCTTTCCAGCCGATCACCGACTCCTCGATGAGCAGTTCCTTGGTCGGCGAGGCCTCGAGGCCCCGCTCGCAGATCATGAGGAACTCTTCCTTGTTGTAGGCGATGCCGCCGCCGGAACCGCCCATGGTGAACGACGGCCGGATGATCGTCGGAAACCCGACCTTCGCCTGGACCTGGAGCGCCTCCTCGATGCTGTGGGCGATGCCCGACCGCGCGGAGTCGAGGCCGATGGCCGTCATGGCGACCTTGAACTTCTGACGATCCTCGGCCTTGTCGATGGCCTCACGGGAGGCGCCGATCATCTCGACACCGTACTTCTCGAGCACCCCATGCTTGGCGAGGTCGAGTGCGCAGTTGAGCGCCGTCTGGCCACCCATGGTCGGCAGGAGAGCATCGGGGCGCTCGACCGCGATCACCTTCTCGAGCATCTGCCAGTTGATCGGCTCGATGTAGGTGACGTCGGCAAGCCCCGGGTCGGTCATGATCGTGGCGGGGTTGGAGTTCACCAGGATCACCCGGTAACCCTCCTCGCGCAGTGCCTTGCACGCCTGCGCGCCGGAATAGTCGAACTCGCACGCCTGCCCGATGACGATGGGACCGGCGCCGATGATCAGGATGCTCTGGATGTCGGTGCGTCTTGGCATAGGGTTCCACCGTGATCGGTGACCGGGGCCGGTCGGTCCGCGCACCCTTGGCGGGCGGCGCAGGACCCGGCCAGCCGGATCACCTGTGAGACTTCTCCATCGAATCCACGAAGCGGTCGAACAGATAGCCCACGTCGTGCGGACCGGGGCTCGCTTCGGGATGGCCCTGGAAACAGAAGGCCGGGACGTCCGTGCGGGCAAAGCCCTGCAGGGAACCGTCGAAGAGCGACACGTGGGTGACGCGGGCACTCGCCGGGAGTGTCGCGGCATCCACGGCAAAACCGTGGTTCTGGCTGGTGATCACCACCCGGCCGGACTCGAGATCCTGGACGGGATGGTTGGCACCGTGGTGCCCGAACTTCATCTTGAGCGTCTTCGCGCCGCTCGCGAGCGCCATCAGCTGGTGCCCGAGGCAGATCCCGAAGGTGGGAATCCCCGCCGCGAGAATCTCGCGAATGGCGCGGATCGCGTAGTCGCAGGGCTCCGGATCGCCGGGGCCGTTCGACAGGAAAACACCATGTGGCTTCAGCGCCATCGCATCGGCGGCCGTCGCCTGAGCAGGCAACACCGTCACCCTGCATCCACGGTCGGCCAGCATGCGCAGGATGTTGCGTTTCACACCGTAGTCGAACGCCACCACATGGAAGCGCTCTTCGACGCGCTCACCGTAGCCATCGGCCAGGGACCATGAGGTGCCGGTCCAGTTGTACGGCTTGTCGCAGGTCACCACCTTGGCGAGATCCATCCCGGCCAGACCAGGGAAGGCCCGCGCTTCGGTCAAGGCCCGTGCTTCGTCGATGTCACCACCCATCACGCAGCCGGCCTGGGCGCCCTTGTCCCGCAGGATTCGAGTGAGCTTGCGGGTATCGATGCCGGCAATGGCCACGACACCCTCACCTGCGAGGTAGTCCGGCAACGTGCTTCGCATGCGCCAATTGGAGGCCCGCAGCGGAAGATCGCGAATGACCAGACCGGCTGCGTGGATGCGATCGGCCTCGAGATCCTCGAGGTTGGTACCGGTGTTGCCGATGTGGGGGTAGGTCAGCGTGACGATCTGTCGGCAATAGGAGGGATCGGTGAGGATCTCCTGATAGCCGGTCATCGAGGTGTTGAAGACCACCTCTCCGACGGAGAGACCCGCTGCGCCGATCGACTCGCCCCGGAAAATGGTGCCGTCGGCGAGCGCGAGGATGGCAGGCTGGCGGTCTGACAAGATCGATTTCCTCGCGGGTGGCACAACTCGGCAGGCGCGAACTGCGCGTGTCGGATGGCCTGGAACTTAGGTGGCTGCGAACAGGTGGCTGCGAACTGGGTCGCTCGAACTGATTCACTACGTGCCGAGCGGGAGGGTGCTGGCGCACCGCTCCCGCTCGGAAACGCTTCGCATTATAGCGGTGCACCCCCTCCGCCGGCAACGCCGGGAACCATCCGCGAGGCCGCCGGAAGCAGGATCAGCGAAGTCCGAGGACGTCCTGCATGTCGTGCATTCCACGGGTCCGGCCGGCCAGGTAGCGCGCCGCGCGCAGTGCGCCCTGGGCGAAGGTCGCGCGACTCGAAGCCTTGTGCGTTAGCTCCACTCGCTCACCGATGCCGGCGAACAGGACGGTGTGGTCGCCGACCACGTCACCGCCGCGGATCGTCGCGAAACCGATCGTCTTCGCATCGCGCTCGCCGGTCACCCCCTCCCGACCATAGACGGCGCAGGCAGCAAGATCCCGCCCCAACGCTGCCGCCGCGACCTCGCCCATGCGGAGGGCGGTTCCACTCGGGGCATCCACCTTGTGCCGGTGATGCGCTTCGATGATCTCGACGTCGTAGCCATCGCCCAGCGCCCGGGCACCGAGGTCGATCAGCCTGAGGAGAACGTTCACGCCCACGCTCATGTTCGGCGCCATCACCATCGCGACGCGGTCGGCCACTTCGCTGAGGCGGCTCTTCTCGGCATCGGTGAATCCGGTGGTGCCCACCACCAACTTCACACCGTGGCGCAGGCATGCCTCGGCGTGCGCCATGGTGGCGGCCGGTCGCGTGAAGTCGATGAGGACATCGGCGCCGTCCAGTGCCGCATCGAGGTCGGCACCAATGTAGACCCCGCAGGCGCCACCAGCGAACTCGCCGGCGTCGCGGCCAAGCGCCGGGCTGTCCGGGTGCTCGAGCGCGCCGTGCAGTTCCTGTTCCGGCGAGCCCGAGAGAATCTCGATCAGCGTGCGCCCCATCCGGCCTGTGCTGCCGGCGATCACGACCTTCTGCTTCAAGTTTTGAATCCTCGTCATTGCTTCGGCGCGTCAGGATCGACCTTGCCGTCCTGACCGACCAGTCCGCCCGCCGCGGAGACATCGCCCAGGATCTGCTTCAGCTTGTCGTCCCGGAACACCAGCGTCAGGCGCCGTTGCTCACGGGGGTTCCCCGCCTTGTCGAACTTGTAGAAGTAGTCCCAGCGATCGGGATGGAAGGTGTCCGTCACCAGTGGTGTACCGAGCACGTACTTCACCTGCGCACGCGTCATGTCCGGCTTCAGCTTGGAGATGGATTCCTGCGTGACGACGTTGCCTTGCTGGACGTCGATGCGATACGGAGAAATCTTGCAGGCCGTGATCGGCATGCAAAAGAACGCCACCACCAAGGCGGCGCGAACCGCGGTCCAACACTGACCTGTCATTGTTCTCAGCACCCTGGAAAGCCTCTATGATACCGAAGGAAATCAGAGCAGCGCCGTTCGAAAATTGTGGGTTTCGTCCGAGCGCTGCAGACCAGACGGCAGGCTGGTCGGGGTCATGATGTCAGAGGCGGCTCTGCCGGTATGGCGATGTAGCGGTGTAGCGGTGTAGCGGTGTAGCGGTGTAGCGGTGTAGCGGTGTTCGATGTTTCGACGTGGATGGGTACGGTGATCGGCAGATTGGGTCATGCCCACTCCTCCTTCCGCCCCTCCATGCTGCGGCGATGGTTTTGCGAGAACCGATGACACCCGCCCTGCGCTGAGCATTTGGCCGAACCGTCGTCACGAACCGAACCGCCGACGCTCACCGTCTGGCCAACTCCCACGTGCCCCCTGCTGTTCCCGCCGCTTTCGGTACCCACTTTCGCCACCCACTATCGCTGCTCCCTCTCGCTGCCCCACGTCGACCATGTCCAACCGCACCCCGAACGACCTCAAGACCATCGGCCTCAAGGCAACGCTGCCACGGTTGAAGATTCTCAACCTGTTCGAGACCAGCACGGAACGCCACCTCACTGCCGAGGACGTCTACAAGATCCTGTTGGCAGAGGGCATGGACATCGGGCTCGCCACGATCTACCGGGTGCTCACCCAATTCGAGCAGGCAGGCCTCCTGTCGCGTCACCATTTCGAGAGCGGCAAGGCCGTGTTCGAACTGAACGAAGGCGGGCACCACGACCATCTCGTCTGCCTCCAGTGCGGCCACGTGGAGGAGTTCTTCGACCCGGAAATCGAGAAGCGCCAGGACGCCATCGCGCGGGAACGCGGCTTCGCGATCCACGAGCATTCGCTTCAGCTCTACGCGTACTGCAACCGCCCGAACTGCCCGAACCGCAAGGGCGGCGGGACGCGCACCCCGGTGGAACCGCCTTCCGCCGAAGGCTGATACGAGGGCCGCTCGGGGCGCTAGCGCCGCACCTCGCCGATTGCGTGGGTCGCCAGCATCTCGGCGGCATGCGCGAGCGTCGCCTCGGTGATCTTCACCCCACCCAGCATCCGCGCGACCTCCCCGATGCGTCCCGGGGCATCCAGTGACTCCACTGTGGACATCGTCCGCCCCTGGGACGAACGCTTCGCGACGCGCCAATGATGGTCGGCCGCCGCGGCCACCTGCGGCAGATGGGTGATGCACAGCGTCTGCCGCCCCTGCCCGAGTGCGCGCAACATCTGGCCGACGATCTCGGCAACACCGCCGCCTATCCCCGCATCCACTTCGTCGAACACCAGGGTCGGGACCGGCGCAACCCGCCTGGTCACCGTCTGGATCGCCAGCGACAACCGCGCAAGCTCGCCGCCCGATGCCGTCCGTGCCACGGGGGCGAGCACGCCGCCCTCGTGGCCGGCCATGCGGAACTCGACCTGTTCGCGGCCTGCGGGAGATGGATCGGCAAGCGGGACGAGGCCCACTTCGAAACGTCCACCCGCCATGGCCAGCACCTGCATCGACGCCGTGACCTCGGCGCCGAGCGTCGCAGCGCCGCGCTTGCGCAATCGGGTCAGTTCAGTGGCGCGGACGTCGAATTCCGTGCGGGCCGCGGCCACCGCCCGTGCAAGTGCGGCCGGATCCGTTGTCGCCTCGAGCCTTGCCAACTGCGCTTCGAGATCCGCGAGGCGCGCCGGCAATGCCTCCGGCGGAATCCGATGCTTGCGCGCCAGACTCACCACCGCGTCGAGCCGGGACTCGACCTCGCGCAATCGGGCCGGATCGAGATCGAGGCGCTGGCGGTAGTGCCGCAGCGCATACACGGCCTCCTTCAGCTGGATCTCCGCAGGCTCGAGGGCCGCGAGGACATCGCCGAGCCCGGGATCGTGCGCGGCAAGCTGGCGCAGGCGCGACGCCGCGGCACCGACCACCGAAAGCGCAGCCGCATCGCCCTCCGAAAGCGCCTCCAGGGACATCTCGGCACCTTCGATCAACGCAGCCGCGTGCGCAAGGCGACCATGGTCTGCCTGGAGCACCTGCCATTCATCCGCCCCCAGACCCAGCTGACGAAGCTCGCCGGCCTGCCACTCCAGGCGATCGCGTTCGTCCGCCGCCGTCGCGGACCGGGCCGCTGCCTCGATCTGCGCGTCAACGGCGGCGCGCCACTCGCGATGCGCAGCGGCGACCCGAGCTGATGCGTCGGTGGCGCCTGCGAAATCGTCCAGCAGACGCCGTTGCTCCGGCGCCCGCATGAGGGACTGGTGCTCGTGCTGGCCGTGGATGTCCACGAGATGCTCGCCGATCTCGCGAAGCTGGGTCGCCGTCGCCGGTCGGCCGTTCACGTACGCCCGCGATCGGCCGCCTGCCTCCACCACCCTGCGCAGCAGACACAGATCGTCATCCCCGGTCAGATCCAGGTCGGCCAGCAACGCCGCCACGTGCGGGAGACGGGAGATGTCGAATTCGGCGGCGACGTCGGCCCGATCACAGCCCGCGCGGACGACGCCGGCATCCGCGCGCGCACCGAGCACGAGCAGCAGTGCATCGACGAGGATGGACTTGCCGGCGCCGGTTTCGCCGGTGAAGACGCCGAACCCCTCGCCGAACTCGAGGCGGAGGCGTTCGACGATCACGAAATCCTGTATCTCGAGGGCTAGGAACATCGACGGCTTCCGGGACTGACGGCTCCGCGCGACCCGCTCAACGGCCGGGGGTCTCGCTCCAGTGGAGCTTCTCGCGAAGCATGTGGTAGTAGTCGTGCGACGACGGGTGGAGCAGCCGGATCTGATGCTTGCAGCGGCGGACGAGGATCCGGTCGCCCTCCTTCAATTCGCAGTGGGAGTGGCTGTCGAAGTGGGCCCGGGCATCGGCAGCACTGCGCACCAGGATCTCGATGGTGCAATCGGCCGACACGAGGATGGGCCGGTTCGACAGCGTGTGCGGGCAGACGGGCACGAGCGAGAGCACCGATACCGAAGGGTGCACGATCGGTCCGCCGGCGGAGAGCGCGTAGGCCGTGGAGCCCGTGGGCGAAGCCACGATGAGGCCATCCGCGCGGAGGTCGTAGACGAACTGACCGTCCACGCGCACCTCCAGCTCGATGAGGCTCCCTTCGGTGCCCTTGTTCACCGACACATCGTTGAACGCCAGGACGTCCATGACGCGCAGATGCCCCCGGCGGACTTCCGAGTCGAGCAGCATCCGGGTCTCGGTCACGTACTCGCCCGCCAGCATCGCGCCGATCGTCTCGCACATGGTGTCGATGGACACGTCGGTGAGGAAGCCGAGACGGCCCACGTTCACGCCGACGAGCGGAACGTCGTAGGGGGCGAGCGTACGGGCGATGTTGAGCATCGTGCCGTCGCCACCGATGACGATCGCGACATCGGCCTGGTGTCCGATCCCTTCCAGCGGGAGCACAAGCTGGCGGAGGTCGCCCACATGGACGGCGGTGAGCGGGTCGATGACCACCGAGAAGCCCCGCTGCTCGAGAAACGCTGCCAGTTCCAGCAGCGGTTTCGCGATTTCCGGGCTCTTGTACTTGCCGATGAGCGCGACGGTGCGGATGGTCTTCATCCGGCCGATTAAAGCACACTTCCTGCGCCAACCGCCCCTTCCCGGGACCCGCGATGGGCCCGTGCACCGAAGTGTTCTTCCCGCTGGAGCACGGACCTGTTTAGAATCGATTCACCATGTTGAACGAACGCGCACGCATCCTCCTCAAGACCCTGGTCGAACGCTACATCGAGGACGGCGAGCCCGTGGGTTCCCGTTCGCTCGCCAAGTTCTCCGGCCTCGATCTCTCGCCCGCCAGCATCCGCAACATCATGGCCGACCTGGAGGAGATGGGGTACATCGCCAGCCCGCACACGTCGGCCGGGCGGGTCCCCACGCCCCGGGGCTACCGGTTGTTCGTCGACACCCTGCTCACGGTCCGCCCCCTCGCGGACATCGAGATCAGCCACCTGGAAGGTCAGCTGCAGGTGGACAACACGCAGCGCCTCGTCACCTCGGCCTCCCACCTGCTCTCGGACATCACACGCTTCGCCAGCGTGGTCGTGGCCCCCCGGCGGCGCAACCCGGCGTTCCGGCACATCGAATTCCTGCGGCTGTCCGAGAACCGCATCCTGCTCATCATCGTCACGCCGGAAGGCGATGTGCAGAACCGCATCCTGGTGACCGATCGGCCGTACACGGCGTCTCAGCTCATCGAGGCGGCGAACTTCATCAACCAGAACTACGCCGGTCTCGAGCTCGACGAGATCCACCGCCGGCTGAAGGCGGAGCTCCAGAAGCTGCACGGGGACATCTCGCAACTCATGACCCGGGCGCTGGAGGCCGGCACGCAGGCCATGGGCGACAGTGCCGGCGACTACGTGATCTCCGGGGAGCGCCATCTGCTCGACGTGGCCGACCTCTCGGGAAACATGGACAGCCTGCGGCGGCTCTTCGCGCTGTTCGAGCAGAAGACGGGCTTCCTGCAGTTGCTGGAGCTGTCGAGCCACGCGCAGGGCGTGAAGATCTTCATCGGCGGGGAATCGGGCCTCGTGCCGCTCGACGAATGCAGCGTCGTCACCGCGCCCTACGAGGTCGACGGGCAGGTCGTGGGCACGGTGGGGGTCATCGGGCCGACCCGCATGGCCTACGAACGCATCATCCCCATCGTCGACATCACGGCCAAGCTGCTCTCCAGCGCGCTGTCGAACCAGAAGTAGCACTCTCCGCCGTGCCGTCAGGCACGACGGAGAGTTCCCTTTCGATCAGCGCTTCTGGGTGGCCGGCAGCGTCCGCAGCAGATTCTGCGATGCCGGAATCTGCGACAGTCTCTGCTTGAGATCCTTCGCCCAGTTGTCGGCCTGCCAGGACGACGCCTTGGTCTCCGATACCAGCGCGGAGGTGGTGGCCGACGTCACGATCGGCGCATCCCAGTTAACGCGCGTGATGGACGATGGCGCCGGCGCAGGCGGTGGGACCGCAACCGGCGCCATCCGCGCTGCGGGCGCGGGCGGTGCGGCTTCCACCACCGGCTCCGCCGCCATGGTCATGGAGACCTCGGACATCGAGACTGCGGGCGCTGGCGGCACTGGCGGTGTCGGCAGCGCAGGGATCTCCGGACGCGGCGCGCCGGCGAGGAACGCCGCAAACCGTGCGGCATCCAGGCTGGTGAGCGAGCCGTTGCCGTCGAGGTCCCCGATGATGACCGGGTCCAGGTTCCGCCAGGCGCTGAAGCCGGAGTCCAGCCTCGCGATCACCCGCTGGAGGCGGGTCAGGTCGGCAGAGGTATAGGCGCCGTCACCGTCGACATCCATGAAGTAGCCGACCGCATGGACGGTTTCATCGCCGAGCACTGCCTCGGACGGGGCCGCCACGCCCCGCTTCAGCACGACGTCACCCCACTTCAGGCGACCCGGAATCCGAGTGCTGACCGCATCGGTCGGGACGGATCCCGTCAGCGTGAGCGGCGCCACGGTGCCCGCCGGCAGCGGTGCATCGAAGGTCACATCCACACGCAGTCCACCGGCGATCGCGGTGGTCACGATCGTCCCGGTGCGCCCGCCAGCGAACTGGAAGCCGGAGACAGCAAGCGAGTCGGCATCGAACAACAGGTCGAAGCTCAAGCTTGTGACGCCACCAGCCGCCGTGAGCCTCAGCGGCAGGTTCACCGCCTGGCCCGGACCGCGCGCGAAGTCACCCATCAACAACGCACTGGCGGGCAGCGTGCCCACGGTGAAACCGCCGGTGTAGTCGTCGCCAGCGGTCCCGTCGCCATTGCCGTCCAGCGACTCGCCTCCCAGGCTTGCAAGACCACCGATACCGGCGCGCAACCGGAGCCCGTAGGCCCCGGCCACGAGCGGGGTGCCGGTCTTCACGAAGGTGAAGCCGCGACCATCGTCGTCCATCACGACCGAGCCGCGCACCGCCGCCCCCGTGGGCCCCGTGAACGAAAGGTCCGCCGGGCCGTGACCGGCATCCGCCGCGTCGAACAGGTTGAGGCGGTTCGCGTCGATCACCCGATCGAAGCGCACGTGGAAGCCGCTGGTCGTGGATTCGAGCGACGTCACCTTCAGCGTGCCCGGCTGGACGTCCACGTTCACCGTGCCGACGTCCGTGAGGTCGCCATCCGAGACCGTGTACGTGAACGTGTCGGATCCGATGTAGCCCGCATTGGCGGTGTAGACGATCGAACCGTCGGCGGCGACGGAAACGGTGCCATGGGCAGCAGGACCGACATCGACGACCGACAGGGCATCGCCTTCGATGTCCGAATCGTTGGCGAGCACATCGGAGGCCGGGATCACCAGCGCGACGCCATTCACCGCCGTCACCGAATCGTCCTCGGCCACCGGCGCGTCGTTCACCGGCGTCACGTCGATGGTGACCGTGACGGGCGCGCTCGTCTTCGGACCGTCCGCCACGAAGCCGTTGGGCTCCAGCGGGCAGCCGCAATCGAGTTCGTCGTCGCCACCGTCGGTCACCGTGAAGACGAAGCTCACCGTGCCCGCGAAGTCCGCCGCGGGATCGTAGCGGAACGTGCCGTCCGGATTCAGTGTGAGCACGCCGCTCGCCGGGCCGCTCACGAGCGAGAACGTCAACTCGGCGGGCGTCTCGACGTCGGAGCCGGTCAACTGGCCGAGCAGCGGAGTGTCCTCGGCCACGGAAAGCATCGCCCCGTTCGCCACCGGTGCATCGTTGACCGGCCGCACCTTGAGGTTGACCGTGCCGACCGCCGACGCCAGGCCGTCGCTCACCCGGAACGTGAAGCTGTCGTTGCCGCGCACGTTCGCATCGGGCGTGAACGTCACCTGACGGGTGACCGGATCGATGGCGGAGAGCGCGCCCCGCTCCGGACCGGCTTCGATGCTGAAGGTGAGCGCGTCACCGTTCGCATCGCTGGCGCCGAGGGTGATGACCAGGATGCCGTCCTCGTCGAGGAAGAGGGTCTGCGACTGCGGCACCGGCGGTGTGTTGGGCGCCGTGACGAAGACGCCGAGCGTGTTCGATGCGTAGGTGCCGTCCTCGTCGGTGGCGGTCGCCGTGATCGCGTAGTTGCTGCCGCCCGCGAAATACGTGTGATTTACGCTCGCGACATCGCCTGCGACCGTCTGGGTGAATCCGTCGCCCCAGTTGATCTCCCAGGAGACGATGGTGTCAGCCCCCGGATCGGTGGCGCCCAGGTTCAGCGTGAAGGGCGCGCCCTGATCCACCGCGGCCGCGCCGCTGATCGTGAGCGTCGGCGCGACGTTCTGGACGGTCACCTGGAAACCGACGGTGTCGAACGCCGCCGGCGAACCGACGTCGGTCGCGCGCACCGACACATCGACGATGGCGACGCCGTCTTCCGGCGTCCACGTGATGAGGCCGGTGGTTGCATCGATCGTCATGCCCGCCGGGGCAGCATCGAGCGACCAGACGAGCGCCTGGCCTTCGGGGTCGGTGGCCGACAGGTTAACCAGCAACGTCGACCCTTCGAGCACCACCTGATCCTCGACAGGCGCGATCACCGGCGCATCGTTCACGGCGGTCACCGTGAGGCTCACCATCGCCACCGCGGACGTCAGCGCGTTGGCCGGCGTCCCGTCGGGGTCGCCGCGGTCGGTCACCGTGTACGTGAAGCTGTCGGTGCCGACGAAGTCCGCACCCGGGGTGTATGTCCAGCCCCCGGCCGGACCGAACGAGAGCGACCCGTTCACCGGCCCGGTGACCAGCGTGAAGACGAGGTCGGCGCGGCCGGTCTCGGTGTCGGAACCGCCGAGCACGATGAGGCGCGGAGTATCCTCCTCCAGCGTGACCGCCTGGTCCGCGGCGATCGGGGCATCGTTCACCGGCAGGACGTTGAGCGTCACCGTGCCCGTATCGATGCCGGCCTTGCCGTCGTCCACCTGGAACTGGAAGGCGTCCGGTCCGGTGTACCCCGGTGTCGGCGTGTACACCACCGTGCGCGCCACCGGATCGAAGTCGCTCAGCACGCCCTGGGCGGGCGCCGAGATCAGCGTGTAGGTGAGCGCGTCGCCGTTGCCGTCGGTGGCCGACAGCGTGATCGTCACGGCACCGTCCTCGTTCACCGTGCGGACCTGATCGTTCGCGACCGGCGCGGCATTGGTCGTGCGGTCGATCGTGAAGAACCGGATGTAATCGTCGCCGCCGGTGCCGTCCGAGTTGCCGTCGAGCGGGTTGCCCGAGAGGTCGTAGATGGCCTTCGTTCCGGACAGCGTCAGGCGGTAGGCCCCGTCCGACAGGATGCCGGGCGTCCCGCCGGGGCCCGTCAGGAAGTCGAGCGTGAGCGCCGTCTCGGGATACGAGTAGGCCGGCCGCAGCGCGATGATCACGTCGTCGACGGTGTCGAAGAGTCCGTCGACCCCGGCACGGCGGAGGTCGTAGTTGGCCGGGCTCTTCGCGCTGATGCTGTTCAGCGCTTCCGACATCGTGACCTGCAGACTGCTGAAAGCGAGCGCCGTGGTCCCGTTGTCCGGCGGCAGCGTGCTCACGGCCTCGACCGTGGGCGCCACCGCATCGCCCGAGTTGCCAAGGAACTCGTAGGCGCCGATATCGAAATAGGTGAGCCCCGGGGTTCGCGTGAACAGCACGCTGGGCGCGTTCTCGAGGCTGTCCGCCCCGTTGTACGCAGAGGTGACGAACGTGAACCCGTTGCCCGCCGAGAGACCGACTGTCGGCGTGAGCGACTTGTTGCCGTCACCGTAGTCGAACCGGATGTTGCCGTTGGCGAACAGCGTGACCGAGAAGTTGACGTCGCCTCCACCGGTTTCCTGACGCGTCGCGGCCCAGCGGATGGTGACCTCACCGGCCACCGTGCTGTCGACGAAGATGTTGCCCACGGTGGAACCCGACGCGGCGGACTGCGTCGTGTCGGTCCGGAGGTTGTCCCACAGCGGCGCGATGCGGACGTTGCGGATCAGTTGATCGAGCGTGTTGGCATCGCCACCCGAGGCACTGTCGAGCCCGCCGAAATGCAGGAACCCGTTCACAGAGGCCTGCACCGAGGTGTAGGTCTTTCCGTAGAACTCGAACGCGAAGGGCAGCGTGATCGCAGCCGCGCTGCTGGTCGCGCGGAGCGGCAGCGCCGTGCCGGTCTCGACATAGCTGCTGCCACCAGACGTGGATTCCACGAAGAGATCCCAGCCGATGCCGGTGTTCACCGTCGACGGATCGTCATGGCGCTGGCGATCCTCGATGTCGCGCAGCGCGGCATCGTGGGGATAGTTGGGCACCGGCTTCGCCGCCTCGTAGGCATTGCCCGCATCGATGGCGGCAGAGCCCGCATCGAGGCTGAAGTTGTCGTCGTAGCCGTTGCCGGTGGTGACATCCTGGTCACCCAGGACGTTGTCCGCACCGTCGATGTCGAGGAATTTCGGATCGCCGGTCTTCCCGGAGGCGTCGTGATTCACGGAGACCGACTGCCAGGCCGCCAGCGTCTCCCGCTGCGTGGCACCCCAGCGGCCCACGAGCGCGGCGGCAGTGCGCAGATCGAACAGGTTCCAGTCGGAACTGAAGCCTGGCTGACCGTCCGCCGTGACGTTGATGGCGTAGCCGTTGCCCACGGAAAGAATGTTGTTGCGGATGCGGACGTTGTTCGTCCCCGTCACGCGGATCGCGTCGCCCGTTCCCTGCCAGACCGTGTTGTTGTAGATCACACGATCACCCGCCGAGTGGTTGTAGGTGGCGGTGATCCCGACGTTGGTGTTGGCGTAGACGAGGTTGCCGAAGATCTCGGAGGAGCCCGAATCGTAGATCCCGCTCGAATTCGAATAGACGTAGTTGCGGGAGATGTTCGAAGAGGCGTAAGTGACGATGCCGGTCCCGTTGTCGAACGACCGGTTACCGACGATCTGCCCCTGATAGCCGGTCTGGATCCCGATCGTGTTGTCGTAGGCGTCGTTGTCGATGATGAGCGACGGGCTGTTGTAGCTGTAGATCCCGATGTCGCCCGGCCCGTTGTGGTTGTAGACGCGGTTGCCGCGAGCGGTGACGTAGCTGGAGATGTCGATGCCCACGCTGCCGTTGTCGTGGACGTCGTTGCCGATCACGAGCGAGCGGGTCGCCTCGGTTCCGTTGGAGACGCTGATGCCGCGATTGTTGTTCCCGTAGACCTCGTTGTTCTCGATCCGGAGCCTCTCGGCACTGCTGCTGGCGACACCGTTCTGCAGGTTGTTGTGGATCGTGCTGTCTCGGATGACCCAGTCCGAATGCCCGTTGCTGATCTGCACGCCGTGGCTGGCGTTGCTGTAGATGTCCATGAACCGCAGCAGCACGTTGTCGTTGCCGGCTGTGCCGACCGCCTCGATGCCATGCTGGCCACCGGTCACGTTCAGCCATTCGAGCGTGACGTTGGATGCGCCCTCGAACGAGAAGACCCTCTGGTCGGTGGTCGTGTTGCCACGATTGAGGACTGCATCGTGGGTCGGCAGGACCGGGCCGCGGATCGTGACGCCGGAATCCTGCGCCGTGAGGACGATGTTGGTGGCGAGGTTGTAGACGCCCGTGTCGACATGGATCACGTCGCCGGGGTCGAGATCGTAGGCCCGCAGCAGCGCGGCGAGGGAGGCCATCGGTGTCGCAGCGGTCTTGCCGTCGTTGGCATTGTTGCCGGCCGCCGTCGTGTACTCGTTGCCGACCAGGGATCCGTCGTTCACGTAGTAGGCCGTGCCGGCATTCGCGATCTGGAACGGAGCGTTGGAGACGTCCGTCACGGTGTTGGCGCCCGCGTGACCCGTGGCCCGGATCAGCGCATTCGTCGCGACCGGCCCGGCGTTCCACGCGAAGCTGCCGCGGCCGAAGCGATCGAGAGCGACCCCGCCCGCGATCGGGATCCAGCTCGATCCGCCGTCGGTGGACACTTCCAGGTCCACGGTCGGATTGGCGACACCCGCGGGATTGATTCGCTGCAGTTCGACCCCTGAAACGATGGCAGCTTCGTTGTTGGTGAGGTTGGTCAGTTCGATCAGGAGACCGTCACCACCCGAGGCCGTCACGTCATAGCTGAGCACCACGGCCTTGTTCGTGGCACCGGCGATCGCGCGGCGGTCGACGGACGCAGCGACCGTGACGCCATCGACGGAGATGCCGAACCGCGAGGCGCCGATCGCTTCGGTCTGCGACAGGGTATGCAGCACCAGGCGGTAGTCACCGTCCGGCGCGGGAAGTCGGTACACGAGCTTGTTGCCCAGACCGAAGCTGGCATTGCTCCAGGTCTGGTAGATGGCCGGCGACGCTGCGCCGACCACACCGTCCGTCGAGATGGCCGTCGCGGTGCTCCTGGTGCTTCCGCCTTCCCGGTAACGATCGACGGACCAGCCATCGACCGGTGCAGTCGCACCGCCGTTGTTGAGTCGCAGCACGCTGTCGTACGACGTCAGGCCTGCGCTGCGCACCTCGACCTGCACCGTCTGGCCCGCCTCGAACTTCTCGAGCCCGTTCGGGTTGAGCACCTGCACCATCTGGGACGCACTCTGCGTGGCCTTCGCCGTGTTGCCGTAGACGCCGAGATCCACGCGCCCACCATTCGATTCCGGCTCCGCGACGAAGATGGAAGTCGGATCGCCGGCATCGACGCCAGGACTCCCGACGGAGAGACGGAAATCGTCGTCCAGCCCGCCGTCGACGCCCCCAACGAAGCCGAGCATGCCGTCGGCACCATCGATGTCGACGAATGCCGGGTTGGCGATCGCGCTCTCGAAGTCGTTGGCGGTCTCGTAGGACCAGTCGGCCAGCGTCAGGAAGTCGCGGCCTTCCCAGAAGGCCAGCTTGCCGGTACCGAAGGTGTGGAACAGGTTGTAGTCGGACGCGAAGCCGATCTGGTTGTTGTTGCCCACGCGCAGCGCGTAGCCCGCGCCGACCACGATGATGTTGTTCCGGATCGACGTGTTGCTTCCGCCGCCCGTCGCCAGAACACCATCACCCGCCGACTGGTAGATCGTGTTGCCGAAGAGGCCGTCACCCGCCGAGTTGAAGCCGTTCATCAGGACGCCGCGGACCCGGTTCTCGTAGATGAGGTTGCCGGTCACCGTGCTGTTGCTGCCGTTCTCCATCCCCGTGGCGTTCGCGTACACGACGTTGCCGGCGGCGAGACCCGAGCGCACGTAGATGCCGGTGCCCGAGTTGTCGAACACCCGGTTGTCGATCGCCGACGCATTGTTCGTCACCGAGATGCCGCCACCGCTGTTCGAATAGACCGTGTTGCCTCGAACGATCGGGCTCTGGTCGGCAATGATGCCGTTGGCCGTGTTGTGATGGACGATGTTGGCTTCGACGGTCACCCGGTTGCTGGCGCTGATGCCGGTGCTGTTGTTGCGAACCTCGTTCCCCACGACGAACACGCCCTGGGTGTATTCACTTCCAGGCGCCGAAACGGAAATCCCGGTGGAGTTGTTGCGGACGAGGTTGTTCTCCACGCGCCCACGAGCCGTGGTCACCGAGATGCCGGAACTGCTGTTGCCGTAGACCTCGCTGTTGCGGATCGTGAAGCTCTCGTTGTTCGATCCGACAATGACGCCGAGCGCGTTACCGTGGACGATCACGCCATCGAGGGTGATGCGATCCGAGTCGACGCCTTCGTTGCCGCGCACCCCGTACAGCCCGCCCGTGAGCACCACGCGCTCGATGGTGACGTCGTCCGCACCTGCGAACTGGATCACCGACTCGCCGGTGTTGCCACGGTTCAGCACTGCCAGATTGCCAGCCAGCTGCGGGCCGCGGATGGTGACGCCGGAGTCCTGGGACTCCAGAAGGATATTGGTCGCCAGGGAGTACACGCCGGTGTCGACGTGGATCACGTCGCCGGGGTCCAGGTCGTAGGCCCGCAGCAGCGCGGCGAGCGACGCCATCGGCGTGGCCGCCGTCTTGCCGTCGTTCGCGTTGTCGCCGACGGCCGTGGTGAATTCGTCGCCCGCCGTCGAACCGTCGTTCACGTAGTAGGCCGTCCCGGCGTTCGCGATCTGGAACGGCTGATCGGAGACGTCGGTGACTGTCACGGCGCCGGCATGAGCCGTTGCGCGGATCAGCGCATTGCCCACCTGCGGGCCGGCGGCCCAGGTGTAGCTGCCGCGGCCGAAGCGGTCGACGGCGAGATCTTCCGCGATGGCGAACCAGCTGCTGCCGCCATCGACGGACACCTCGAGGTCCACCGTGGGGTTCGCGACGCCCGACGGATTCAGCCTCAGGATCTCGATCCCGGAAATCATGGCAGCACCGGACGCGCCGTTCAGCAGATCGAGTCGAAGCCCCTGCCCCCCGGCGATGGTCGCGTCGAAACTCAGCGCGAGCGCCCGGTTGATCCCGCCGGTGAGCGCGCGAACATCCACAGCCGCCTGCACCACTTCACCATTCAGTGCGATGTCGAAGACCCGCTGACCGACGATGCTCAGACTGGGCTCCACGAAGTGCAGCACCACCTGATAGTCGCCATCGTCCAGTTGCCATTGATAGCGCAACCCCTTGCCGGCACCGCTGTCGGCATGGGCCATGGTCCGGTAGACGGCATCAGGGGCAGGGTCAGTGACACCTGCGGTAGTGATCACCGTGCTCGCGACAATGCTGTGGCTGCGCACCAGCGTCCCCAGACCGATCACATCGCCTTCCGGCGCCCAGTAGCCGACGTTCGCCGACCCGCCAGCATTCATCAGCAGCACCGTGTCGGTCGGCGTGAGACCCGCCGTACGGTAGTCGATCACCACGGACTGCCCGAGCTCCATCTTCTCGAGGCCGTTCGGGTTCACCACCTGCACCATCTGCGCTGGGCTCTGCGTGGCACCGGCCGTGTTGCCGTAGGCCCCCAGGTCAACGCGTCCGCCGTTGCTGTTCGGCTCGCGATCGAAGCGCGATGTCGGATCCCCGCGGTCCACCGCCGGGCTGGCCGTGGCCAGCCGGAAGTTGTCGTCCGCCCCCCGGTCACCGAGGACCCGCTGGATGCGGACCGCATCGGCCATGATCCGGCTGCTCGTGTTGCCGCCGAAATTCGACAGCTCGACGATCAGGCGGCCGTTGCGGATCTCGACCGTCTCCAGGCGCTCCCAGGCGAGACCGTCCGCATCGGTGAAATCGTTGGGAATGCCCTGGGACAACGACGCGACGGCGACCACGTCGGCGACCGTCGTGCCGCCGTCGTACACCCGGTAGCTGCCCGTGGTCGGACTGAGCCCCGAACCGTTCGGCCAACGTGCGGCGATCTGATAAGTGCCGTCCTCCAGGCCGTCGAAGCTCCAGCGGGCCACGCTGCTGCCGTCACCGCCTCCGGGAATCCAGTGGATGTCGTTGTCGGTGGCCGTGGTGAAGATCGTGCGCTCGAGCGCCGTCGCCGTGTACGCGGGCGGACCGACCTCATTGTTTCGCCCGATGCGCTGCTCCCACGGCCCGACGATGGTGAAGCCTGCGTCGCCGTCGTCGACGAGTCGTGGCACGCCGACGAGCGCGAGGCTGTACCCGCGGGTGCCGTCAGCGCCGGCGGGGTCGATGAAGAGCGGATCCGCCACGAGGCTCTCGCCGTCGCGCCCCGTCTCGAAGAACCAGTCGGCGAGCGTGAAGAAGGGGCGATCCTCCCAGTAGGAAATGCGCGCGCCTTCACCGAGCCGGAACAGGTTGTAGTCGCTGTCGAAGCGGTCCTGCGCATTCGACGGCACGTTGATGGCGATGCCGCTTCCGGCCTCGATGATGTTGTCGCGGATCAGCACGTTCTGGGCGCCACCCGCCGCACGGATCGCATCGCCGGTCGGCTGCACCACCGTGTTGCCGATGATGCCGTCACCGGCACCGCGATAGCCGCTGGTGACGATGCCGGCCACCGTGTTGTCGTAGACGAGGTTGCCCGCCACGCGGGACGCGCCCTCGGTGATGCCGATGCTGTTGCCGAAGACGACATTGCCTTCGGCAATGCCACCGCCGCTGCCGCCCAGCTCGATGCCGGTACCGCTGTTGGCATAGACACGATTGTCGCGCCCGACACCACCGACGCTGAGGATGAGACCCGTGGCGTTGCGATAGATCTCGTTGTTCGACGCAAGAGCGCGATCGTCGTAGAGACTCACCCCCGTACCGCTGTTGCCGTAGACCCGGTTGCCCTCCACCAGCACCCAGTAGCTCACGGCGATGCCGATGCCGTTGTCGTGCACCGTGTTGCCGATGATGTCGATGCGCCCCGCGGCGCCGTTGTACGAGGCCGTGATGCCGCCGCCGTTGCTCCAGACGTGGTTGCCGACGGCGCGCGTGCCGGCGCCGTTCAGATTGAGACCCCACGATCCGTTGCTGTAGATCTCGTTGTCCGAGATCAGCGCATTCGTGTTGCCGTCGCCGATGAAGATGCCGTGCTGGCTGTTGAAGATCAGTTCGCTGCGCTCGACCGTGAGACGGTCGCTGCCGGCGTTGGTACCGGCGACGATCCCGTGGTAGCCGCCGCGGATGACGAGGTTGCGCAGCGTGACGTCGTCGGCGCCCAGCAGATTGAAGACGAAGCTCGTCGAGGACGTGTTGCCGCGGTCGAGCACCGCCGCCAGGCCGTCGAGGGTCGGCCCCTCGATCGTGACCCCGGAATCCTGTGTCACCAGTTCGATGTTCGCGGTGAGCAGGTAGTAGCCGGTGTCGACACGGATGACATCGCCGGCATCGAGGTCGTAGGCCTCGAGCACGCCGCGGATCGTGGCCTTGGGGGTTGCAGGGGTGAGGCCGTCGTTGGCGTCGTTGCCGATGGCGGTGGTGTACTGGTCTCCGGCGGTCGAGCCGTCGTTGACATAGAAGAGGCTGATCGGCGGCGTGATGCTGAACGCTGCGTTCGACACGTCGAGGATCGAAGGCGTGTCGATCGACCGCACCCGGATCCGGTAGGCGTCGCCCACGGCGAACAGGGCCGGATCCACGCTCCACAGATGACTGCCGTCGTTCACTTCGTTGTCGGCCAGCAACTGCCAGACCGGCGCGCCGGCGACGGCGGAGATCTCGATGGCGACATTGCCGCCGAAGCCGTTGGAGCGCCAGCGGATCTCGTATGTGGATTCCTGCGGGATGGCCTCGCCGCCGTTCGGATTGGTCACGAGCATGTACTGGGCGGGGCTGCGCGAGGCCTGGGCGGTGTTGCCGTAGGCGCCGATATTCACGTAGCCACCATTGTTCGCGGGCTCGTTCGCGAACGGATCGGTGGCGGCGCCGCGGTCAATGCCGGGGCTGGTGACCGCGTCGAGCGAAAGAACGGCTGTCAGGAATACCGGGAGGCCCGTCTCGGCATCGCGCACCGGTGCGAGCGCGCCACCCTTGAAGCTGCCGAACTGGCTGCGCTCGTGGAAGTCGTCGTCGCGCCCGTCGTTGCCGACACCGCCAAAGCCCAGTACGCCGTCGGCGCCATCGATGTCGACGAAGAGCGGATCGCCGAAGAGGCTGTTGCGATCGCCGAAGGTGGCGTTCTGCCACGACAGAAGGGAGCTGCGTTCGACGCCCTGCCAGAGACCCACCGCGCCGGTGCCCGTGGCATGGAACAGATTGAAGTCGGAGGCGAAGCCCGACTGGGAGTCCGCCGCCACCGACAGGGCGTCACCCTGGGTCGCCCACAGGATGTTGTTGCGCACCCGGACGTTGCTGGAACCGCCCTGGATGCGGATCGCATCGCCGCTCGTTGCGTACACCGTGTTGCCCAGGATCTGCGCGCTTCCGCCCGACAGGAAGACGCCGTAGTCGACGGCTGCGTACAGGAGGTTGTTCCGGATGACCGAGCCGCTGCTTGTGTTGATGTTGGTCGCGTTCGAGTAGACGACGTTGCGATCGATCGTGCCGGCGCCGGTGATGCCATGGCGTCGGTTGTCGTAGACGCGGTTCTCGGTCACGTCTCCGCCGGAGAACGAGATGCCGTCGTAGTTTCCCGAGACGACGTTGCGGCTGGCCGAGCCGCCGCCGAAGAGGTTGAGGCCTGTCGCAAACGAATTGGTCTGGTTCTGGATGGTGTTGCCGGCGACGCGCGTGTTGTAGGCGGCCTGGATGCCGATCTGGCGGTTCTCGTAGGCGAGGTTCCCGCGCCCGAGCGAGAGGTCCATGTGACCGACGATGGCATCCGCACCGCCGGCGCTGTTGAAGACCTGGATGCCGACATTGTTGCGGTACGCGACGTTCGCCTCGATTCGCGATCCGGCACCGGGACCCGACACGATCAGGCCGACACCGCCGTTGTCGCGCACCACGGAATCGCTCACCACGCCGACGACACCGTCGATCACGATTCCGTCGGTCGTGTTGCTGTATGCGAGGCCGTGCGTGAAGCCCGCGATGGGCCCATCGATCCAGATGCCCCGCCCGGTGTTGTTGTGGGCGGTGAGATTGCGGAACGTCGAGAACGGGGCATTCGTGTCGACCCGCATGCCGTCCTGCGCGTGCCCGGTGACCGTGATGTACGACAGAGCAAGGCCATCGCTGCCGTTGCGCACCTCGAGGCCCCGCAGCGCATTGCGCAGCGTGAGGCCGCTGATCGTCATGTTGTCGGCGTCGTCCAGCAGGATCACCGGCTGGGTACGATCCCCGGGGATCGCCGGGAAGAGGCCGGCAATCTTCGAGACATCGGCGGGGCCGCGGATCGTGAAGCCCTCGTCGAGCCCGAGTCCGAGATCGGTGGTGCCGGAGAGATTCACCGGGTCGATCATCGAGTACTCGCCGGTGTCGATGTTCAGGACCGACGCGGCATTGAGCTCGTACACGCGCAGCAGGTTCGTCGCGTAAGGCTTCGGCGCCGTCGCCAGCTTGCCGGTGTGGCGGTTGTCGCCGATGGCGCCGGGCGTGTACTCGTCATCGATGTTCGATGCGTCGTCGACCCAGTACGTCGTGCCGGCCTCCGGCACCGTGAAGGTCTCCTGCGAGCGGTCGATCGCGATCGGCACATTCACGAGCGAGACCTGGATGCGCAGGCCGTACGTGCCGAAGTCGAGGCCGCTCGAAGACGGGATCCAGATGTGCTCGCCGTCATCGGCCGTGGCCGCCGCGATCGTCTGACGCAGCGCCGGGCCGTGCAGGCCGTCCTGCCACAGTTCGATGCGGACCGGCGATTCCGTGCTGTTGCCGAAGGTCTCCCAGCGGATGGTGAGCGGCTTCTCCTTCTCGAGGTCCGCATAAAGATCGGGATAGCGCAGCGAGATGCGCGGTGCGCCGGTGCGCGCGACGTCGGCGGTGGTGTGGCCGTACGCGCCCAGATCGGTGCCCTGGGCCTCGGTGCGCACGTATACGAAGGCGCCATCGAGATAGGCGTCGGCAGTGCCGGAAGCCTGCTCGCGATCGGCGATGAACCGGTACACGGCCTTGCGGGCGCCGGTGGGGATGTCGATGCGCCCACCCACGAGTTCCCAGCGGTCGGTCGTGCTCGTGGCGTCCACACGCACGGGCGTGCCCATCACGGCGTTGGTCGCGTCGAGGAACCGGATCTCGATCGCACCGCGATCGCGCGGCGTCTCCACGGCGGCGCGGATGCGACCACCGAAGACGAGTTCGAGGTCCTGGCCGTCGATCTGCGCGGCCGACACTTCCGGGCCGACGAGGTCGACCACCTGCTCGATGTAGCCCTCCTCGATCGTGCCGGGGCGGAAGAACTTCGTGCCGGAATGTGCGCCGGGCGCCGTCGTCACGACGGTGCCGTTGATGTTGAACTGGTCCCAGCCCGCGAGATCGCTCTCGAAGCCGGGGTTCGACAGCAGATTGGTGTAGCCGGGCGGCACACCGAGGTCCGCGCGGGCGTCGCCGTCGTCGATGCCGGGGCTCGTGAACCGCAGGCCCGCCGTCACGGGCATCAGGCGGTAGTCGTCCTGCCCGCGGTTCATGAAGCGCGGCTCGGCCCACTGCGGGTTCACGTCCGTGCGGCCGATCGAATGCAGATCGAAGCGCGCGATGTCCGCCTGCCAGTCGAGGATGTCGTCGAAGTCGCGGGTCCAGTAACCGATGCGCCCGGTGCCGGACGAATACAGGTTGTTGTAGTCGCTGAAGAAGCCGCGCTGCGAATCGTTGGCAACGTAGATGCCGTACCCGGATTCGTTCCAGAGCACGTTGTTCCGCACGTCCACGTTCGAGCTGCCACCCACGATCCGGATGAGATCTCCGACCGGGGAATAGAGCGTGTTGTTGCCGATGCGCACATCGGTGTTCCCCGACGCCGTGATGCCCGAGACGGTGTTGCGGTAGATGAGGTTGTGGACGATCCGCAGGCCGTTGCTCGCCACCACGCCCGTCGCGTTGCCGAAGATGCGGTTGAACTGCACGGTGCCGCTGAAGCTGCCGACACCGACGGTGTTGTCCTCGATGAGGTTCGCGGTATCGAACTCCGCGCCGCCGACCACGCCGCTGCCGCTCACGCCGACCTGGTTGCCGGTGATGTGCTGGCCGCGGACCTGCGCGTTCACCAGCGAGACGCCCGTCGTGTTGCCGGTGATCTCGTTGGCACCCGACCCGACCCAGCCCAGGGCAGCGTTGCCGGAGACCGTCGAGACGATACCGGTGCTGTTGCCGCGGATGCGGTTGCCGACCAGCGCGGCACCCGCGTTGTAGCGTACGCCCACGTTGGCGCCGAAGACGTCGTTGTCGCGGATCTCGCCGGTGAACGCGGCGTCGATGACGAGACCGCTGCCCGAGATCTCGTTGTGGGCGATGACCCCGGCCGCCGCCGCGCCGATACGCACGCCGCTGCCCGCGCCGAATCGGTTGTGCACGATCTGCAGATCGCTGCCGCCATTCACGACGAGGCTCTGATCGGTGAACGCACTGTCGTGCACCGTGAGCCCCACCGCGTCGTCGAGCACGAGCCCACCGGTCAGGGTGAGCCGCTGCAGGACACCGCCGGCGCCACCGGTCACGACGACATTCCCGACGACCACGCTGTCCATCTGCGGCGAGCCGATGATGAGCACGCCGCTGTCGTTCGCGCCGAGCGTGAATCCGGCATGGTTGCCGGCGGCGAGGTAGATGACGTCCCCGGCACCGAGGTCGTTGTTGTCGAGGATGTTCTGGACGGTGATCGCGCCGTTCGCGACGTACACGTTGTTCGCGGCCTGCAGATTCCCGCGCAGGTAGACCTGCGGCGCGCCGGTGCTCGCGTCGGTCCAGGCGATGTAGGGTCGACCGGCGCTGTCGACGGCCGTCGCCAGTGCCTGGACATTGCCGCTGGTGGGGCTCACGCCGCGGCTGGAGGCATCGCCCGCGATGCGCTCGCCGAAGCCGAGCGGCGTCCACTGCTTCACGTAGAACGAGACCGTGTTGTCCGGGCGCTGTTGCACGCTGTCGTCGGCCCACGTGAGCCAGAGTTCCCCACCGCCCGAAGCGAGCTTGGGCGAGAACGCCCGGCCCGTGGTGGCCGAGACGCCGGTGCCCGCGGCCGAGAGCACGCCAGCGTCGACCCAGCTGCCACCGACCCGCTGGCGCGCGTAGATCTCTTCGCGCCCGGAGGACTGGTCCTGCCACGCGGCGAAGAGGACATCGCCGAGGTACGCGACGGTGGGCGTGCGGCTCGGTCCGATGTTGGCGCTGGCATTCGTCGCGGCAGTCCAGCTGCCTCCGACGAACTCGCGGGCGAACACCTCCGCGGCGTCGCCGGTACCCTGGGACCACGCGATGCCGATACGGGCGCCGTTGGTCGTGGCCGCCACTTCGCGCACACCGCCAGCCACGGCGGTGACCGCGACGCCACCGCCGAGCGTCACCCAGTTCGCGCCGTCGAAGCGCCTGGCGTGCACCTGCGGCGTGCCGCTGCTGCGGTCTGTCCAGACGGCCACGAGGCCGCTGTCGGTGACGAGCAGTTGCACGTTGTCGGCGGCGTTCGAATTGCTGATCCCGTCGCCATCGAGGGACTCGCCGAGGGCGACCCACGCGGCACCGTTCCACTGGGCGACGCGGATGTTCGAAGCACCGCTCGCAGCGATCTCCGTCCAGGCCACCACCGGCGCCCCGCCGGAGAGGACGACGCTCGGCCGCCGGGACTGCGAGAGCGTGCTGCTCACACCACCGCCGGAGGCACTGGACCCGAGTTCGCTCCACTCGCCGCCGGCGTTCCGCGCCACGTAGATCTCGAAGCTGCCGTTGCGCGTGTCCGCCCAGGCCATGATCCGCGACGTCGTGGTGACCGCCACCGACGATTCGACAGCGATCCCACCACCGCCGCTCACGCCGTTGCCGCTGGCGGAGCCGGAGAACTCGCCCCACCAGCCACGATAGTCGGGTCCGGTCGGGAGGGTCGGCGTGGCGCCGGGGTCGACCACACTCACGACGGCCAGCGGTGCGGCGGTCGCGATGGGTGCTGCGAACCCTGCGGGGTCGCCGACACCGAGGTTCACGATGTTGGACGTGCCCGCGCCGGCGTCGATGCTGTCGTCCTCACCCTCACCGAAGAGGATGTCGTTCCCGCCCTGGCCGAAGAGCTGATCCCGACCGGATCCCGCCTCGCCGAGGTCGGTGCCGAAATCGCCGTAGAGCCAGTCGACGGCATTGTCGTCGCCCGCGCCGGAAACGCTGTGGCCGTACAGGCGGTCGTGCTGTGCGCCGCCGAGCAACACGTCGACGCCCGCGTTGCCTTCGATGAGGTCGTCCCCTGCGCCGCCATCGATGATGTCGTCGCCGTCGCCGCCGCGGAGAACGTCGTTGCCGCCGTTGCCGAAGAGCAGGTCGCGCCCGGCGTCCCCCGACATGACGTCCGCCCCATTGTCGGAGCCGCGGAGGATGTCATCGCCGTCCCCGCCGCCGAGGTCGTCGCCGACGCCTCCACCACCGATCAGCTCGTCGTTGCCGTCCTCGCCGCGGATGAAGTCGGTGCCGAACCCGCCATCGATGGTGTCGTCGTCGGCGCCACCGAACAGGCGGTCGTTGCCGAAGCTGCCGGCGATGCGATCGCGCCCCGCGCCACCGAGGATGAGGTCGCCATGCACGCCGCCGTCGATGTCGTCGTCGCCCGCACCGCCGTCGATGATGTCCGCGCCGCCGAGGCCCCGGATCCAGTCGTTGCCGTCGCCGCCGAAGATGCGGTCGCCGAAGAAGACGTCATCGAGGAGATCGGGATCCTCGCCGCCATCGTCGGACCCGAGAATGCGGTCGTCGCCCTGGTCACCGTAGAGACGCTTGCCGACGCCGATGCCCGCGATCAGGAGATCGTTGCCGAATCCGCCACGCAGCACGTCGAGGCCGCTGCCTCCGTCGAGCAGGTCGTCGCCCGCATTGCCCCACAGCAGGTCGTCACCGCTCTCGCCGTAGATCGCGTCTTCGCCGGTGCCACCGAACAACTCGTCGTTGCCCTCGGATCCGTAGAGCCGGTCGTTGCCGGCGCCGCCCCACGCGAGGTCGTCGTCGAGGCCACCGACGATGACATCGTCGCCGAGGTCGCCCGAGAGCTGGTCGTTGCCCGCTTCGCCGAAGATCTGGTCGTTGCCCTCCTGGCCGCGAACCACGTCGTGACCGGAGCCGCCCAGGATGGTGTCGTCCCCCGCACCACCGAGGATGAGATCGTCGCCGGCATCACCGTAGATGAGGTCGTTCTGCTGGTTGCCGTGGATCTCGTCGTTGCCTTCGCCGCCGTAGATGATGTCCTCGCCAGCGCCGCCGGACATGAAGTCCGCGCCCGTGTCGCCGTACATCGTGTCCCGGCCGTCGCCGCCGAACATGCGGTCGTTGCCGCTGCCGCCGTGCATACGATCGTCCCCGGCCTCGCCGTAGATCTCGTCGTCGCCGCCCTGACCGTGGAGCACATCGTTGCCGGACGCGCCGGACTCACCGCCGCGCTCGTAGTCCGTCCCGGTGGCGAAATCGCCCCACAGCATGTCGCGCGTGTTGTCGTCACCGATGCCACTGACGCTGAAGCCGTATAGCGAGTCGTTCCCCGCGCCACCGATCAACGCGTCGATCCCTGCACCGCCTTCGAGAATGTCGTCGCCCGCCTGGCCGTAGATCTGGTCGACGCCCGCGCCACCCCGGAGGATGTCGTCACCGACGCCGCCGTAGATGACGTCGTCGCCGGTGCCACCGTCGATGGTGTCGTTGCCTGCCTCGCCGTCGATCTGGTCCGCACCGCCCTGGCCGAAGATGGTGTCGTCACCGCCGCGGCCGTAAATCACGTCGGCCGCGTTGTCGTCACCGGCGCCCGAGGCGAGGTGGCCGTAGATGATGTCGTTGCCCTGCCCGCCGAACAGCTGGTCGGCGCCTCCGCCACCCTGCAGCACGGCGCCCCCTTCGCCGCCGGCGATCAGCAGGTCGTTGCCGTCGAGCAGGAGATTCGGTGTCTCGAAGTCGCCCCACAGCTCGACGGGCATGTCGACGCTGTCGTCGATCGAGATCTGGTCGTCACCGGCCCCGCCCCAGCCCTTGATGCGTGTGACGTCGGGGCCGAGTGTGCCGTTCTCCTCGTCGATGTTCGAGAACCGGCCGTAGAGCTGCGAGTACCCGAAGGCCTCCACCATCACGGTGCCTTGCCCGATCTGCTTGACCGAGAACGACTCGTTGCCGTCGGAGAGATCGCCATGCACGCGATGCACCGCGCGGGGACCCATGTTGAGCGAGAGGACGCCGGTGGTCTCGTCGAGCGTGGCCAGCACGGGTGGCGGTTCATCGCAGTTGGCGTCGAAGCTGATCAACGTGATGCGCGCGATCTCGAACTCGAAGGTGACCTCGAAGGGCCAGACACCGATCTCGGCGAACACCGACAGGAACAGGCCCATCTCGCCGCGATAGTCGAACGCGCACAGGAACCCGTTCTGGATGACCTGGAAAAGCTCCTTTCCGCGCAGCTTGCCGTCGTCGTTCGGGTCATTGATGTTCATGAAGACGTCGGCGAACACACCGCCCTTGGCACCGATCTCCGCCAGGAAGATGTCAGCCTTGGCCCCCGCGTAGATCTGGCTGCGCAGGACCATCTCGTCGATGTCCTTGCCCGACGCATCATGGTCGGCGATGAAGAACCCGTTGAAGAGGTCGATCGCGTTGCCGGAGTCGGCGAAGTCGAACATGCCCTGCGTGTCGTAGCCGAACGTGAACTGCCCTTCCAGCGATGCACCGCCCCCGAAGATCACGTAGATCGGAACCCCGAGCACCACCGCGATGGGCCCGAACTGCATCTCGAAGTCGAAGCCGAACTCGAACTTCGGCGTCGTGTACGTGAGAAGGTCGACGTTCTGTCCGAGGATCAGCTTGAAGGCCGAGAGCGGATCCTCCAGCAAGGGGATCTTGAAGCCGCCGGCGTCGTTCGACTTGATCTCGTCCTTCTTGCTCTTGAAGGCCGACGCGACGCTGTCCAGCTGGGTCGAAATCGGCGTCGAGGGCGTGCTGGTCTTGCCGTTCAGCACATTCGCATTCTTCAACTGCGCATTCGAAGTCTGATTGCGGAGGTCGATGCCGTTCAGGTTGAAGCTGCCGAATTCGATGAAGACGCCGTCGCCAGCCGTCGCCGAGATGATGTCCGCGAGGTCGAGGATGTCGCCCACGGCCTCGACGAAATCCGCGGTCGACTGTGGGAGCACACCGAAATCGGCCGCGAGATCGAGCAGGGTGTAGTCCCGGCCCGCGAGGTCCGAGATGATCGGCAGCGGCTCGGTCACCGCGTCGATGATCGGCTTCAGCGGGTCGAAGATGCCCGTGATGTTGTCGACGATGGGCGACAGGAAGTTGCTGAGGAACTCGCCGAAGTTGAGGCGGACGTTGTCGAACGAGACGTTCTGCAGGCTGCCCGAGAGCCCCGTCGCCGGCGAGAACAGCCACGTGAGGTTGAAGTCCGCCGTCATCGTCGGGAACTGCTCGCTCAGGAAGTCCGCGGCGTTCGGATCGGTGACGGAGAAGTCGCCCGGCACGCCAAGCGTGAGATCCAGGTTGATGTCCGCGCGCGACGTGAACGACGGATCGATCGCGGAGCTCACGATCTGCCCGAAGCTCAGCGAGCCGCCGGCCAGTTCGTTGAACGTGAGGCGGTTGCCGCCCCCGACGGGATCCTTCAGGTCGATGGCGAACCCGGCGGTGAAGAGGCTCGGGTTCTGGCCGTCGGCGTCGTCGGTCTCGTCCTGGATGCGGAGTCGGAGCACACCGAGCGTGCCGCCCATCGCAAAGTCGCCGAGCGTGGCTTCGACCTGCACAGCCACTTCGTTCAGGGCCGAGGTGTCGATGTACGCCCCATCGGTGCGGCTCACGCCGACACCGAGGTCGAACGAGAAACCGACCTTCACGTTCACGTTCGAGTTGTCGGCCACGGCGAGGCCGAGGCCGGGCAGGCCGATGTCGAAGCCGAGCGGCGCCGCCACGGTCAGCTCGCGGCCGAGCTTCAGTCGGAACTTCACGTCGTCGAACTTGCCGTCGTTGTTCGAATCGATCGTTTCGAGGATCACGTCATCGAGGTTGATCCCGTTCGCCGCGCGATCGAGGAGCACGTTGAGGCCGGCCGGACCGAGCGCGTCGAACAGGATCTGGCGCACCTGGTTGGCGGACTGCGTGCCGCCCGACAGCGCGTCGTCGAGCCGCTGCACGATCTCGGTCCGCAGGGTCTCGATGAACTGCGCGCTGTCCTTGAGGTTGTCCCCGACGAACGGCAGGTTCACACCGAAGACCTGACCGTCGAGGGCGTCCTGGATCGTCGCGAGGATGAGATCGATGCCGTCGACGAAGCTGTTCATGTTGCTGAACAGATCGATCGAGCCGATCTCGGCCGCGAGGTTCGGCGCGGAGATCGTCGTCGTGCCCGCCATGTTCGCGAGGTTGCCGATGGTGATCTGCAGATTGTTGTTGCCGATGCCACCCACCGGATTGGTGACGGTGGGGAAGAAGAGCGGCAGCGTCGCGCTCGCGCTCCCGACGAGGGAAACGTCGAGCGCCGACGTGTTCCACTGATTCACGTAGTAACGATCACCCGCCACCGGCTTGAAACCCACGGTGAACGCGGCGGGGGCAGCACCGCCGTTGTCGAGGCGCACCGAGCCGTCGCGGACGAAGACACCGAGCGGGCCGACGGCGGCGCTGAAGTCCATGTCCGAGCCTGCCACCTTCGCGGTGAGCGCGAGGTTGGAGTCGTCTCGGATGTACGCGCGCGGGGACGCCGGATTCGTCAGGTCGAAACCGAAGATCAGGTTGAGTGTCGCGGCAGCGTCGACGTCGAGCTTGGCGGAACCGCCGACGTCGATGAGGTCGCCGACGCCGTTCAGGTTGGTGCCGTCGGTGTTCGTGAAGCCGGCGAGCTGCCCGAGATCCAAGTCGAGCGCGAGGTCCTCGCTATAGGTGCGCCCGAGGTCGAGATCGAACTCGAGCGACTGGGCCGCGAAACTCAGCGTGAGCGCCGACGGTGCGATCCCGAAGGCCTGCTCGATCCGCTGTTCGAGCTGCTGGATGGTCTGTACCCCGGCAGTCTCGAGTGCCGTCCTGGCGTCGCCGAACTTCCCGGCGAGGCTCACGAGATCGGCCACGCTGCGGTCGATGAGGGGCAGGTCGAGACCGATGAACGAGAACTGGTCGATCGTGGAGAGGTACGTGACCAGCGACCCGAACGCCCCGAGGACATCGGCGAAGTCGAGTTCCTTGTAGTTGAGCAGCGGCGTGAGGTCGGGCGTCGTGACGGACAGCGTGTTCGGCTGGAAGATGTTGGTCATCGCCACGACCACGCGCGGCGTGCCCGGCAGGGCGATCAGCCCGCCAGTGACGGCGATGGGGAGGACGGCGTTCAACGTGCCGGTGGAGGTGATGTTCGTCCAGGCCGGGATGTTGTCGATGCCCTCGAAGAGGTCCGAGAAGCGCATCGGCGTCGCGTTGTTGTTGCCCTTCCGGAACTGCACGTCCACCTGGGCCGTGGCGGTGGCATTCCCGTTCTCGATGCCGACGCCGACGAAGCCGACGTTCGCCGTCGCATCGATGTCGTTTGCGGTGGCAGTCACGTTGCCGGTGGCGCGCACGTCGCGGAGGAAGGCCTTGCGGGTCAGCGAGTCGACGGCGGTATTGACCGCCTTCAGCTTCAGCTCGGTGGCCGCGGTGTTGGTCGCGATGTCCGGGACGAGGACGTTGAGGAAGGCGCCCGTGAATCCGCCGGCGTGCGTGAACCGGAGCCGGTTGGCGTCCAGCGAGGCCGTGACGCCGACGACACCCGCCGCCGTCATCGCGGCATTGATGTCGGCGATGAGGGCGGCGCGGGTGGTGTTGGTGGTGTCGCGCGCGACGACCACGTCGACGTAGGCCCCGCCCGCCGCCGAGATCTTGAATGCCGCATCCGCCGAGAGCACACCGTTCAGCGGCAGGACGTCGTCGCCGACGATCACCGCGGAATAGGGCGTGAGATCGAAGCCGAGCACGAACTGCACGGCGCCGTTCGCATCGATCGACAGCGTGCTCGCCGTGCTGATGCCGCCCAGCGGGGCCAGATTGAAGTTGAAATCGAGCGTGTCGGAGGAGGCCGCGAAACCGCTCTGCAGGCGCAGGAAGAAGGTGAGCTGGTCGGTGGCCGCGTTGTAGGCGGCATTGATCGCCTCGGGCGGCAGGCCGAGCACCTCCGAGAGGCGCGTCGCGAGGGACTGCGCGGTGGCGAAGGTCGCCACGCCCTCGGCGTTCTTCAACTGGTCGATGAGGCCGCTCGTGAAGCTCTCCGCGAACTGCAGGACTTCGCCGAACGTACGGCCATCGGCCAGGGGGATCACACCCGTGAAGGCGTCCGACGTGCGCAGCCCGTTCAACCACGAGCCCACCTGGTTGAGGACCTGGAGCACGGCTTCCGGCTGCACGCGTCCGAAGTTCGTGATGTCCGGTGCGGTGGCACCGGTCACGGTGACGACGGGTGGGGCATCGAAGAGGTTCGCAGCATCGATCCTGACCTCGGCGGCGCCCGCGTTGAAACTGCCCAACGCGGCGACGGCGATGGGCAGGCGGCCGACGATGGTGCCGGTCGTCACCGTCGGATCGACCATCCCCTCGATGGTGGTGCCGAGCAGTTCCGACAGCGTGATGTGACCCGCCGCGTCGGCGTCCGGATTCAGGACGTCGATGTCGAGGAACGCGTTCAACTTGAACGTGCCGCCGGCCACCGTGGCATCGAGGAAACCGATGGCGAGACCGAAGTCGAGTGCGGCGTCGGTCGTCACGCTCGCCTTGAAATCGTCGAAGCTCACGAAGAAGCGCTCCTCCGGCGCCAGCCCGTCGGCGAGATCGATGCCGAACGAGAAGTCGAGGCGGACAGCGGCGGTCAGGTCGAGCTTGCCGTTCGCGTCGGCGGTGAGGGCGAGCCCGTTCGCGGACGCGGGCACCGCGAATGGCTGGTCGGCCAGCACCCGCTGCGAATCGAGCACCACGTCGAAACGGATTTCGTCGCCGTAGCGATCACCGGTCACCGTCCCGGCGCCCAGGACGGCCTCGAGGGCGGCGACGAGACCGTCGGTGGTCTGCGTGCCCGCTTGGTTCAGGTAGTTGAGGACGGGCGTGACGAGCCGACTCTGCAGCGTCCCCGAGAGATCGACCGCCTGACCGATCGTCGTGTTGAAACCCGGCAGGCCCTTCGCCAACTCGGCCACGGTCTCGGCGCCCTGGGCCCAGGTCGCGAACTGCGTGAGGCCCTGGCTGAGAAGTGTTTCGGTCTGGGGTGCGAGGTCCGCCGAGAGCAGCAGCCGGGATTCCAGGGCCTCGAAGAGCGCGGTGCGTCGCGAGGGGACGGGCGTCCGCGGTGCAGCCGGCGTCGATCCGGAGGTGGGAGCGCAACGGCGCTCAGAGAACAACCGGGAAAGAGCGTTGCGTGCCGACATGCCAGTCTCCGGCGCCGGCAGCCGGGGATGTCGGCAACGGGCGCATCGCGCGATCGACCTGCCCGGCGACGAAGGGGAGCATGCACGACGCGTCACCGCGAAGGCAGCCATCCTGGTCTGGGTGGCACGACCTATTTTTTGTGTGTTCGAACACGTCGCGAAGACCGGTTTCCGGTTCGACGCGCGTGCGCCCCATTTTTTCTCAGTGGTCTGCGGGGGGCCCGGATGGTCCGGGCGGGAAGGAATCGGTCTCCCCCTCAGTCTTGTGGTTGGAAAATACTCCTGAAAGAGAAGAATTGTCCATTCCGGATCGTGTCGATTCTCGCGGCCCGCCCCCCGGGGAGCGCCGCATCGTTCAGAATCGGGGCTGGCAGATTTTTCGACACGGCGTCCCAACGCCGCCCACGCGATCTACATGTTCAATTCAGAACCCGAGTACCACCACGGAACGCCCGGTCGAACCGGCGTCCTGCTCCTCAACCTCGGCACCCCGTCGGCGGCCACGCCAGACGCGCTGCGGCGCTACCTCCGCCAGTTCCTCTGGGATCCACGGGTGGTGGAGATCCCGAGGTTCGTGTGGTGGATGATCCTGCATGGCGTCATCCTGCGGACCCGCCCGAAGCAGTCGGCCGCCAAGTACGCCACCGTCTGGACCAAGGAAGGCTCGCCGCTCGCCGTGCACACCGAGGCGCAGGCGAAGCTCGTCCGGGGTTACCTGGGCCGGGTGATCCGGTCACCGCTCTCCGTGGCCTACGCGATGCGCTACGGCGATCCGTCGATCCCGTCGGTGCTGGAGAAGCTGAAGGCGGAGGGCTGCGACCGCATCCTGGTGATGCCTCTGTATCCGCAGTACGCGGCGAGTACCACGGCCAGCGCCTACGACGCAGTGTTCGACGCCCTGAAGGTGACCCGGCACATGCCGGCCCTGCGGCTGGTGAAGCATTTCCACGATCACCCCAAGTACATCGAGGCGCTGGCGAACTCGGTCCGGGATCACTGGGCGGTGAACCGCCGGGCCGGCAAGCTGGTGATGAGCTTCCACGGCGTGCCGCGCTTCCACCTCGACCGCGGCGACCCCTATCACTGCGAATGCCGCAAGACCGGCCGGCTGCTGGCGGAGGCGCTGGACCTGAAGCCGGACGAATGGATCCTCACGTTCCAGTCCCGCTTCGGCAAGGCCGAGTGGCTGCAGCCGTACACCCAGGCCACGCTCGAATCCCTCGGTCGCGAGGGCACCGCCCGGGTCGACGTCATCTGCCCCGGGTTCGTGTCGGACTGCCTCGAAACCCTCGAGGAGATCGCGATGGAGAATCGCGATGCCTTCCTCGGGTCTGGCGGCAAGGAGTTCCACTACATCCCCTGCCTCAACGAGCGCGACGACTGGATCCGCGGCCTTTGCCACATGATCGGCGAGAACCTTCAGGGTTGGGCGTCGAGCCAGTGGGACGAGGCCGCCGAGACGGCCAGGGGCGCTGCGAGCCTGGAGCGGGCCAAGGCGATGGGCGCGACGAGGTGACCGTTCGGTTGCCCCGACGCCCGGGGTGGCCGCCGCCATGCTCAAGGGATGCCGTGGGCGGACGTTAAGAATCGGGCCCGCACCGGTTACACGGTGCCCAAGGCATAGGTATCGTCCCTCGCAAACACGAACCCGGCCCCGAGCCGCCACGATCGCCCTCCGATGAACGACATCCCGCCAGACCTGACACAGGCAGATCCCGGAGCAGGCTTCCGATTCGCGGACATGCGTCTGGCCGTCGGAACCCGCCTGCAGATCGAACTGGTCGAGGGCGGCGAAACCAAGCACTACTACTCGTCCCTGCTCGGCTATGCCCGGGGCGAGTACCTGATCGTGAAGATGCCGTTCCACGCCGGCCTGTCGGTCCCGCTCCAGGAAGACGACCAGCTCGGCATCCGTCTGCTCTCGGGCGTGCATGCCTTCGCGTTCTCGAGCAGGGTCCAGCGAGTGTTCCTCGCCCCGCTCTACTACATGCACCTCTCGTTCCCCGAGAACATCGCCGGCACGGTGGTCCGCGAGGCGCCGCGCGTCGACATCGTCATCGACACCCTCATCACGACGGCTCGCACGCGCCCCGACCGGCCCCTCGAAGCCCGGATCCTCAACCTGAGCAGCAGCGGCGCCCTGATCGAATCCGCCTCCGCCGTGGGTCTGAAGGGCGAGAAGATCAACATGGTGTTCTCGTTCCCGGAGCACACCGCTGGCCCGGACGTCACGATCCGCACCGACGCCATCCTGCAGAACCTCCGCCACTCGCGCGCCAGCGAGGCGGGCGCGGAGCGCCTCTTCTCCTGCGGCGTCCGGTTCAACGAACTCGGCGAGCGCGAGAAGCGCCTGATCGAGAACCTCGTCTTCCGGACGGCGATGGAGGTCGGGGTCACCTGACCGGCACGCCGGGTCGTGCGACCTCAGACGGTCGCCGCCTCCTGCCGCACTGCGGCGCCCGGCCCAGGGTCGGGATCCGCCAGCCCTGATCCATCGGCGTCCGCCGCACAGCAACGCTGCACCCCGTGCGCCACCAGGTCGATGAGGCTCTTCGCCACCTGCCGTCCCGGTTCGGTGAGCCGCACCAGCTTGCGACGCCGCCATTGCGGGTCCTCGCGGGCCTCCAGCCAGCCGTATCCCGGCGCCCGGAAGCTACCGGCACCCAGCTTCACCACGGCCCGCGTGATGCTGCTGCCCGAACGCCCCGTCGCCCGCGCGAGATCCTGCATGGGCATCTCCCCACCGCGTGCGACGAGCGCAGCGAACACACCCAGGAAGTGGATCGGACAGTCGGAATAGTCGGTGAGGTTCGACCATCCGTTCGCGATGTCGAGCACCAGCTCGGCGCTCGCGGCGCGCAGCGGCCCGTTCGATTCGATGTGCGTTTCCATGCGTCGTTTCCCCTTGGCGCCGCGGCCGGTGAAGATGCCGGCGGGCGCATCGCGGCGGCACACCTGCCACGGCCCACCACCGGGGCCGCAGCGACGCGCATCGCCGATCTCTTGACGGCAACCGAGGCTTCGGTCGCCTGGGGAACATCTTCTTCGTCGCGGCTTTGCAAGCCACGTGAATAGTGCACAGGTGGGGCGGGCATATTCCCCTTGACGACTCAGCCGGGGAACGGGCTCCGGGCCTGCCCGTCAGACGACGCGCGCCTCTCGCAGCCTGGCGATGTCGTCGTCGCCCAACCCGATCTCCCGGAGCACCTCGTCGGTGTGCTCGCCGGAAGCCGGCGCAGGGCGCGTGACTTCGAAGGTGAAGTCCGACAGCTTGAGCGGCGGCGCGATCTGGAGGACGTCCCCCTCGGTGGGATGGGGCGACCGCACGACCATGCCGCGCGCGGCGTGCTGCGGATCGTCGAGCGCCTCCTCGAAAGGCTTGACCGGTGTCACGCAGCAGTCGTGGCCGGCGAACGCCTCGACCCATTGCCCCTGGGTGCGCGTGGCGAAGATGGCCTGCAGCGCCGCGATCGCCGGGGCCGGATCACCGCCTGCCGCCCAGTGGTGCGGCTTCAGATCGGGTCGTCCGACGACGTCGCAGACCTCGTTCCAGAACTTCGTCTCGAGCGCCCCGACGGCCATGTGGCGCCCGTCGGCGGTGCGGTACACGCGATAGCACGCTTCCCGCCCCGAGAGCAGATCGCCGCCGGCGCCGTTGGCCCGGCCGCGCAGGGCCACGGCCGACAGCGCCTGGACGTTGTGGGCGAAGACGCCCTCGCTCATCGCGACATCCACGTAGCGCCCCTGCCCGGACCGCTGGGCGTCGTAAAGGGCCGCGAGGATCCCCATGGCGGGCACGAGGGCGCCGCCCAGGATGTCGGCGATCTGGAAATTGGGAACCACCGGATCGCGCCCCGCCTCCCCCACCTGGTCGGTGAGACCGGCGAGGCTGCAGTAGTTGAGGTCGTGTCCGGCGAGATCCCGATACGGGCCGGTCTGGCCGTAGCCCGAGATCGCGCAGTAGACGATCGCCGGGTTCACCGCCTTGACGGCCTCGTAGCCGACGCCGAGACGGTCGACCACCCCGGGCCGGAAGCCCTCCACGACCACGTGCGCGGTTCGCGCGAGTTCGAGGAACACGCGGACGCCCTCGGCCTGCTTCAGATCGAGCAGCATCCCGCGCTTGTTGCGATTGATCGCCAGGAAGACCGGCGCCGTGCGCCCGGGCGGCGCACCGAGCGAGCGGGCGTAGTCGCCGGCGCCCGTGTCCTCGATCTTGATGACGTCGGCGCCGAGGTCAGCCAGGTGGAGCGTGAGGACGGGGCCGGGGAGCAGTCGCGTGAGGTCGAGGACGCGCACGCCTTGCAGGGGTTTCGCAGCCATCAGACGGCCTCCGGTTCGCCGGTGTGCCACGCGGGCCAGCGCTTCTTCACGAGCGCGCCGTCGGACGCGTACATGTGGCAGGAATCGATGAGCCCCGGCCGCTTGCCATCGCTGCCGGCGGGCTTCGTCTTCTCGCGCGCGCCGTAGAGCGTCTGGAAGGCCGTCGTGGCGACGGGACCCAGCAGTTCGACGAGATGGGTGCAGCCGCGGGTACCGCCCAGGAGTTCACGGGTCCGCTGCGTGAATCCGGATCGGATCTGCAGACCCTTCAGTGCCTGGAAGTTGGGGGTGATGCCCGCGCACCCGTGGTACGGCCCCCAGTCGGTGACCACCTCGACGGCGTGGATCACGAAGTCGATGTCGATCGTGAGCCGGATCCACATCTCGTGCAGGGGCTCGCCGGCGCGGAGCACGTTGTCCTCGCGGTCCATCTGGTGGATGTCGAATGTCTTGGTGTCGACGAGATGGCCTTCGATGTCCCAGAGGCCGTCGTCCCGGCGGTAGCCGCAGCACGTGACGGCTCGGGTGTGGTGGAGGGCGCGGGGGGCGGGGCTGGAGAGCGGCATGGGCGGACGACAGGTTGCGGTTGGCAGAGATGCCCGGGCGGCAGGCGCCGGGAGTCGCATCGGATGGCGGTCGAGGACCGCCGCGGGGCGATGGTCAGCGGATCGCGGCCACGCGCTTCACACCGGTCCGGCGTTCGTGCACGCGGTCGAGCACCTCCCGCTTCTCGGCGTTGGTGCTGTTGGACCAGCCTGCGATCTCGTCGAGGGTACGGAGGCAGCCGCGGCAGATCCCGCTGACGGGGTCGATCCGGCAGACCTGGATGCATGGGCTGGCGGGAGGCTGGTCGTGGAGGGGGTGAGGCATCGCGGCGCTTCGTGTTTGCAGAACACGGCGAGGATACACAGCGGACGCCCTTCCCGTCTCGCCGAAGGCGGGGTCACGGCTCGCCAGGCGATGTCCCCGTGCTCATGGCACCACTTGCCGGCACGACAGACGGCACGACAACCAGCGGCGTGCAGATCCGGACGGGGCGATCGGCGGAGGCGTCGGAGGCGACACTCCCGACGTCGTCGAGCGGACTGGTGCGCAGGCTTTCCAGGACGAGGCCACCGCCGGTCACCGGCCGCCCGACGCCGATGACCCTCCGCCCCACCCAGACAGCCGGGGCAACATCGGCCGGGAGCCTCACGGCCAGTCCGCCGATGGCGTGCCCCCCGGGGCCCACGCAGTGGTCGAGATACCCCTCGACGCTCACGAGCGCTGGCGCCACATCGGAGGTGTACAGCTGGTCCGCGATGATCTCGTCCGCCTCCAGGATGTCGCCGGACCACGTTCCGCGCACGGACACCTCGGTGCCCACCTCGAGGTCAGGCGGGAGATCTCCGACAGCGAGTCGCACTGCGACGCCCTCCACCTCCAGCAGCCGACCATCCAGTTCGGTGAGCATCCCGGACACGAAGGCCGGCGTTGCCGGCCCGGCGCGCTGGACGCGGGTGGTGACGAGATGCCCGTTGGCGAGCGGAATTCCGCTCGCTGCGATCCGTGTCCCGATCTCAGGCACCGCGGGACCCGCATTGCCGAACATCGTATGGGGCCCCAGAAAGACCCGCCGCCCCATCACGGAGAACCACCGCCCCGCTTCGTCGCGCTGGGTCACGGGGCCAACAACCGCGTCGACGACCTCGATGCGACCGGCGACCAATTCACCGTTGTCGCGCCGCACGTGGAGCCGCACCACCTGTCCGAGTTGCAGGGACCGCGGCGTATCGGCGACACCATCGAGCGCCGTCGAAGTGTCGGACTGATAGCGGATGTGCTCCCCGTTCACGCAGACGCTGCCGAATCGCGTGATCGTGCCGACCACCGCAGCCTCGTCGCCTGGCCTGAGCGCGGCCGTCAGTCCGGTGCCCCCCATGCCGCCGACGGGATCGGGGCCGGGCGGACCACCCGGCGTCTTCGCATCCGCCACGGCACCGTTGGCGGCGCCGATGCCCCCCTTTGCACAGAAGTCGGCAGCGCCGACGCCCGAGGTTTTCAGAACGAGCGCGAGGAACACCACCTGCAGGAATCTACGCATCGGGGGCCTCCGGCGCGTCAGGAGCGGCAGGAGGCAGCGCATCCGCAGGGGCCATGTAGAAGTACATCCCGAAGTTCATCTGCCACTGCGGTTCGCCCGGCTGCGCCGTGGCACCCCCGGCCTGGACGCGTTCGTTCACCGAGCGCAATGCTTTCATGCCGTTCTTCTCCGCGACCGCCAGGAGGCTCTCGCAGGCCTCCTTCGACAAGTTCTCGTAGTGGACGCACCGCTCCGGCAATGGCCGTCCGGCACCTTCGAGATTGTGGGTGATCGCCGCCAGATGATCGTGGACGTTGCGCCCGAGGTAGTACGCGCGCTCCTCGATACCCGCCGAGGGGACGAAGGCCGAGTGCACCAGATGCACGCGCCCTTGTTCGTCGATGTTCGCGACACCCAGGCGGAGGAACTCGTCCAGCACCACACGCGCCCGGATGTCCTTGCTGAGGGAAGCCACCAGGCCATCGAACGAAGGCTCACCGGGGGACGCCGGTTGGCGCGGCAGCGGACGCGGTGCGCCGTTCTCGTCGAGGTAGTCGGGGAGGCTGTTCCACAGTGCTGCGATGCGCGCTCCCATCGACAGCCCGCGGGGCATCGAGAACGCGGCCGAGCGGATCGATGCCTCGTCGCGAAGCCGTTTCACGTACTTGCGATGGACGCCGGTGAGCATGCTCACGCGACTGTCGGTGGCAGCGCCATCGCCGTCCGCGCCCTCGGCCTCGGCCACCTCGATATACAGACCCTTCACGAGGTCCGACAGCGCGGGAAACGTGATGCCCCCACGCATCGCCAGCCGCACGAGCGGACGCAGCAGGCGTCGCATCGCAGCCATGAGGGCAGGCACGTGCTCCTGGAGATCAGCGGGACGGGCGGTATCGGACATGACTCGGACTATAAGCGCGACCAGCCGAATCAGGGAAGGGGTTGACGTGTGCTTTTATCACACGTACTCTGAACTCAGCGTGTGACATTGACACACGCCTAAAGGCGCCGGCGCCTGCCCGAAGGCGGCCCGTGCCACACCTTAAGCACCAAGGAGATGACCATGACCAAGAAGCTGATTGCCGCACTGATGGGTTCCCTGTTCGCCATTGGCGCACTGACCGGCACCGCTGCGTTCGCCGGCGACGACAAGGGCGACAAGAAGGAAACCACGACGGAAGAGAAGAAGTAAGACCTGCGGCGGGGCCGTCGCGCCTTGGGGTGCGGCTCCCCGCTGCCGTCGGGATCGCAAGGGCCCATGGCCCTCACACCCGGCACGACCGCGCCGCCCCGAACGGGCGGCGCCATCACGTCCGCCGTGGGGCGGACCAGACGTCAGGCGGAGTCCACGGGACGCCTGGCCATCAGGGCCCGACCCACGCGGGACGCGTTGGCGCGTCCGATGGCCTCGCACACGAAACGCCCTGCCTCGGCGAGAAGGGGCAGGTCGACACCCGTCTCGATGCCGAGGCCATCCAGCAGATAGAGAACATCCTCGGTCGCCACATTGCCGGTGGCACCGGGCGCGTACGGACAACCGCCCAGACCCGCGACGGAACTGTCGAAGGTGGCGACACCGAGATCCATCGCCGCGAGGATGTTCGCAAGGGCCTGGCCGTAGGTGTCGTGGAAATGCCCGGCGAGCCGCTCGACCGGCACTTCCCGGGCGACGGCCTCGAGCATCCGCTGGGTCTTCCCCGCCGTCCCCACGCCGATCGTGTCGCCGAGCGACACCTCGTAGCACCCCATGTCCGAAAGACGCCGGGCCACGTGCGCCACCGCCGACGGCGCCACGTCGCCCTGGTACGGACAGCCCAGCACGACCGATATGTAGCCCCGCACCCGGAGGCCCTTGGCGAGCGCGACCTCGCAGACGGGTGCGAAGCGGTCGAGCGATTCGTCGATCGAGCAGTTGATGTTGCGGCGGGAAAAGGCCTCGGAGGCCGCGGCGAACACGGCCACTTCCTCCGCGCCCGCGGCGACAGCACCCTCCAGCCCTTTCATGTTCGGGACCAGCACCGGATAGCTGACCCCTGGCTTGCGCCGGATGCGCGCCATCACATCGGCGGCGTCGGCCATCTGCGGAACCCACTTAGGTGACACGAAGCTCGTCGCCTCGACCACCGGCAGACCGGCGTCCGCGAGCCGCTCGATGAGGGCGACCTTCGCGTCCGTCGACACCGGCCGGGCCTCGTTCTGCAGACCGTCGCGCGGACCCACCTCGACGATCCTCACCTTCGCTGGATGGCGCATGTCGTCTCCTTTCCGTGGCGTGGCGTGCCGGCCTACGCGGCGTCGCGTTCGAAGGCCAGCAGCTCAGCGCCATCGGTGACCTGCTCGCCGGCTGCGAAGTACACCGCGGACACGGTGCCCGCGGCCGGCGCCGCGATGGTGTGCTGCATCTTCATCGCTTCGAGGATCACGAGCGCCGCACCCTTCTCCACGCGATCCCCCGCCTTCACCAGCACCTCGATCACCGTCCCGGGCATCGGCGCGGACAACGATCCCCCCGCGTCCGCCGCATCGCCGGTGGCCGGCGTCTCCAGATCGAGGCGGTGGCTGCGCCCGTCACAGAAGATGGTCAGCTCATGGTCCCGGCGCACGACCTGGGCGAGCACGCGGGCCCCACCGAGATCGATCGTGATCCGGCCGTCCGCATCCGCCTCGCCGGTGACCCTGCGCGGCCCGCCGGGCAACTCCAGTTCGAAGGCGTCCCCGCGGTAGTGCGCCACGATGGCAACAGCGCGATCGCCATCGACGAAGCGCAGCACGTGATGGTTGTCCTGATTGAGGCGCCAGCCCGACGCCGAATGCCACGGCGAGAACGGATCTGCCGACCGGGCCGCCCGGGCCTGCGCGTCGGCCCCGGCCCGCAGAAGCTCGGCCATCGCCGCTACGGCGAGCACGGTGTCGTCGGCGCCGGCGGATTCCGGGAACAGCTCGGATCGATGGCGCTCGATCAACCCGGTATCGAGCAGGCCGGGCTCCACGTGGGCCTTCGCGAAGGCGCGATGCGCGACCACGGCCGAGAGGAACTGCAGATTGTTGGCGAGGCCCGCGACCTGGTACTCGCCCAGCGCCTGCCGCATGCGCCGGAGCGCCGCGTCACGATCGACGTCCCAGCACACGAGCTTCGCGATCATCGGGTCGTAGTGGACGCCGATCTCGTCGCCCTCGCGCACGCCGGTGTCGACGCGGACGTGCGCCGAAGCCGCCGGCTCGCGCAGGTGCACCAGCCGTCCGATGGCCGGCACGAAGTCCCGCGCGGGATCTTCCGCATACACGCGCGCCTCGATGGCGTGCCCGTGGATGGCCACCTGCTCCTGCGAAAGTGGCAGCGGCTCGCCGGAGGCGACGCGCAGTTGCCATTCGACGAGATCGAGCCCGGTGATCATCTCGGTGACGGGATGCTCGACCTGCAGTCGCGTGTTCATCTCCATGAAGAAGAACTCGCCCGAGCTGTCCTGGATGAACTCCACCGTGCCTGCACCCACGTAGTTCACGGCGCGCGCCGCGGCGACGGCGGCGGACCCCATCTGCCGGCGACGCTGCACCGACAGGCCGGGCGCGGGCGCTTCCTCCAGCACCTTCTGGTGCCTGCGCTGCACGGAGCAGTCGCGCTCGAAGAGATGGATGCACTGGCCGAGCGTGTCGGCGAACACCTGCAACTCGATGTGGCGCGGACGATCGAGATAGCGCTCGACGAGCACCCGGTCGTCGCCGAACGAGGAGACGGCCTCGCGCTTCGCCGACGCCAGCGCCTCCGCGAAACCCGCGGGATCGCGCACGATGCGCATGCCCTTGCCGCCACCGCCGGCGGAAGCCTTGATCAGCACCGGGAATCCGATGCGCACCGCCTCGCGGGCGAGCAGTGCGGGATCCTGGTCCTCGCCGTGATAGCCCGGGACGAGCGGCACGCCCGCGGCTTCCATCAACGCCTTCGAATTGCTCTTCGAACCCATGGCCCGGATCGCGTCGGCGGGCGGACCGATGAAGACGACGCCGGCCGCCGCGCAGGCTTCGGCGAACGCCTCGTTCTCGGACAGGAAGCCGTATCCCGGATGGATCGCCTGCGCCCCGGTGCGCGCGGCGACGTCGAGGATGCGGTCGATGCGCAGATAGCTGTCGCGCGCAGCCGCCGGTCCGATGAGATGGGCTTCGTCGCACGCCTCCACATGCAGGGCGTGCGCGTCGGCCTCGGAGTGGACCGCGACGGTGCGGATGCCCAGGCGGCGGGCGGTGCGGGCGATCCGGCAGGCGATCTCGCCCCGGTTCGCGATGAGGATCTTGTCGAACATCGGTGGGTGTCTTCCGTGCGGCGGGCGTCGTGGATCAGGCGATCCAGCCGGCCCCGCGCTTTTCGAGAAATGCCGCGACGCCTTCCCTGCCCTCGGCGCCAGCCCGGGTCTGCGCGATGCGCCGGGCGGTGTCTTCCATCACCGCGGTGTCGATGGGTCGGTCGGATACGGCCGCGATGAGATCCTTCGACGCCGCGATGGCGTGCGGACCGCCCTTCAGCAGATGGCCGGTGAGCGTGGCGACCGCGGCATCGAGTTCCCCGGCATCGACCACTTCGGAGATCAACCCGAGCCGCAGGGCCTCGGCGGCACCGAACCGCTCGGCGGTGAGGAAGTAGCGGCGCGCCGCGCGCTGGCCCATGGCCCGCACGACGTACGGGCTGATGACCGCGGGGATCAGCCCGAGGCGCACCTCCGACAGGCAGAAGAGCGCCTCCGGCGCAGCCACTGCCATGTCGCAGCACGCCACGAGACCGACACCGCCGCCGAAGGCCGCGCCCTGCACGCGCGCGATGGTCGGCTTGTGCATGCGGTCGAGGACGTGCATCAACTCGGCGAGGTGCAAGGCGTCGCGGAGGTTCTCGGCCTCGGAGTACGTCGCCATGCGCTTCATCCACTGCAGGTCGGCGCCGGCGGAGAAGCTCTTGCCGTTCGCCGCGAGCACGACGACGCGCACCTTGCTGTCGGCATCGAGATGCCGCAGGACCGCCGTCAGCTCGGCGATCAGCACGTCATCGAATGCGTTGTGGACGTCGGCCCGGTCGAGCGTGAGCGTGGCGACGCCATCGGCGGCGACGGCACTGCGTACATATCGGGGATCATTCATCGCGGGGATCACTCATCGGCTCTGGCCTTCGCACGGATCTCGTCCTTCAGCTTGCCGGGCAGGCGGTTCCAGTGGAGGTCCATCAGCGCACCCTGCAAGGCGTAGAGCATCACGGGCGTCACGTTGTAGCCGTGACCGCGCATCAGGCGGAAGGCGTTCACCGCGCCCATCGTCTCGAGGTCCTTGCGGGTGTGGATGCCCACCGCCGCCAGCCATTTCGCGGACTGCGGGCCGATGTTCTTCAGGCTCGCCACGTCCACCTCCGAGGGGGGCAACCCCTTGGTCTCACCCTTCTTCTCGACCATCGCTCGCCCGTTGCCCTCGTCTACATGCGGAACACGCCGAAGCGGGTGGGTTCCGGCGGCGCATTCATCGCCGCGGACAACCCCAGCCCCAGCACCATCCGGGTGTCGGCCGGATCGATCACACCATCGTCCCAGAGGCGGGCGCTCGCGTAGTACGGATGCCCCTGGACCTCGTACTGCTCGCGGATCGGGGCCTTGAAGGCTTCCTCGTCCTCCCGACTCCAGGTACCGCCCTTCGCCTCGATACCGTCCCGCCTCACCGTCGCGAGCACGCTCGCCGCCTGCTCGCCACCCATCACCGAAATGCGCGCGTTGGGCCACATCCAGAGGAAGCGCGGGCCGTACGCCCGGCCGCACATCCCGTAGTTGCCGGCGCCGAAGCTGCCCCCGATGATGACCGTGAATTTCGGCACCTTCGCGCAGGCGACCGCCGTCACCATCTTCGCGCCGTCGGCCGCGATGCCACCGGCCTCGTACTTGCGCCCGACCATGAACCCCGAGATGTTCTGCAGGAACACGAGGGGAATTCCCCGCTGGGCGCACAACTCGATGAAGTGGGCGCCCTTCAGCGCCGACTCGGAGAACAGGATGCCATTGTTCGCGACGATCCCCACGGGGTATCCGTGGATGTGCGCGAAACCGCACACGAGGGTGGTGCCGTAGTTCTGCTTGAACTCGTCGAGTTCGCTGCCGTCGGTGATGCGCGCGATGATCTCGCGGACGTCGAACGGCTTGCGGGCATCGGTGGGCACGACACCGTGCAGTTCCTCGGCAGGGTGCAGCGGTTCCCGCGGTTCCCGCACCGCGAGAGCCATGCGCTTCACGCCGTTCAGGTGCCCGACGATGCCGCGCGCGATCTCGAGCGCGTGCCGGTCGTCCAGCGCGTAGTGGTCAGCGACCCCGGAGACGCGCGTGTGCACCTCGGCGCCGCCGAGGTCCTCGGCCGACACGACCTCGCCGGTCGCGGCCTTCACCAGCGGCGGGCCGCCGAGGAAGATGGTGCCCTGCCGGCGGACGATGATGCTTTCGTCGGACATCGCGGGCACGTACGCGCCACCGGCGGTGCACGACCCCATCACGACCGCGATCTGCGGGATGCCCGCGGCGGACATGTTCGCCTGGTTGTAGAAGATGCGCCCGAAGTGATCGCGGTCGGGGAACACGTCGTCCTGGTTCGGCAGATTCGCGCCGCCGGAGTCGACGAGATAGATGCACGGCAGATGATTCTCGCGCGCGATCTCCTGCGCGCGGAGGTGCTTCTTCACCGTCATCGGATAGTAGGTGCCGCCCTTCACCGTGGCGTCGTTCGCGACGATCACGCACTCGCGCCCGTTCACGCGCCCCACGCCGGTGATGATGCCGGCGCCCGGGCTGTCGTCCTGGTACATGCCCCATGCGGCGAGCTGCGAGAGTTCGAGGAACGGGGAGCCCACGTCGAGCAACGTCCGGACGCGGTCGCGGGGCAGCAGCTTGCCGCGCGCAGTGTGCTTGTCGCGGGCCGCGGCACCGCCGCCCTCGCTCACGCGGGCGACCTTCGCGCGGAGATCGGCGACGAGCGCACGCATGGCCTCGGCGTTGGCGCGGAAGTCCGCCGCGCGCGGATTCAATCGGGAAGCGAAGACGGTCATGGGCAGGTGCGGAGAATCATCAGGCAGCGTGATGTGGCGGACGCTCGGCGACGGCACCGCCGCCCTGCTTCCACCCGTTGAAACCACCGTCGATGTGACATACCGGCGCAAGCCCCATCTCCTGCACCACCGCAGTGGCCAGCGCCGAGCGCCATGCCGATGCGCAGTAGAAGACGAACTCCTTGCCGCTGCCGAAGACGTCCTTGAAGTACGGGCTGTCGGGGTCGACCCAGAACTCGAGCATGCCGCGCGGCGCGTGGAAGGCGCCGGGGATCATGCCGTCGCGCTCCAGTTCACGCACGTCGCGGATGTCGACGAACACGACGCCGGGGTCCCCCAGCTTCGCCTTCGCGTCGTCCACCGAGATCGTGCGGATCTTCGCCCGGGCTTCGGCCACCAGCGTCTTGCATCCCTTCGTGATCGGCATGTGCTTGCTCCCTTCCGGATTCCAGCGTGAATCGAAACTTCGCTCAGGCGTCCTCGACCACCATCCACCGCTCGAGGGCGGGGGGCGTCCAGCGGTCGAACGCGTCCAGCAGATCTTCGGGACCGTCGACGGCCTGCGCGAGCCGCCGATGTTCCGGGTGGACGAAACCCTCGCGCAGCGCCAGATCGAACATCGCGACGAACGGCGCGTAGTACCCCTTCGTGTTCACCAGCACGCACGGCTTGTCGTGCATGCCGAGCTGCGCCCACGTGAGGATCTCGCAGAACTCCTCGAACGTGCCGAAGCCGCCCGGCAGCATCACGAACGCACCGGCGCGGTCGGCCATCATCTGCTTGCGCTCGTGCATCGAGCGCACCACCACCAGTTCGGCGAGACCCAGATGGCCCACCTCGCGCCGCTTCAGCGGCTCGGGGATGATGCCCACCACGCGCCCGCCAGCCTCGATCGCCGCGTCCGCAACGGCGCCCATCATGCCCGTGCGACCGCCGCCGTACACGAGCCCGATGCCGGCATCCGCGAGAACGCGGCCGGTGGCGCGCGCGGTCTCCAGATAGGCCGGATCGTTCCCCGGCTGGGACCCGCAGAACACGCAGACGTCGCGGGGCAGCGCCAAGTTCAGAAGCCTCCCTGGGCGAGCCAGCGATCGATCTGATCGAGGCGGTCCGCGCCCCAGAAGGGCTCGCCGTCCACGAAGAAGAACGGCGCGCCGAACACGCCTGCGGCGATCGCGGCATCGACTTCGGTCTTCAGGGCTTCCTTGATGGCGGGGTCGGCCATGGCCGCCGTCACCTGGCCGGCATCGAGCCCCTGCCGCGCCGCGACGGCCACCACGGCATCGACCGACGAGATGTTCAGGCCCTCGACGAAATAGGCTTCGAAGAGCGCTGCGGCCAGGCGCTTCGCCGCGACGGGATCGCGCCCGTCGAGCCACAGGAAGGCGCGGGCGGCGGACACGGTCGAGACCGGGAACGGCGACGGATGCCGGTACGGCGCGCCATGGAAGCGGGCGCTTCGCGCGAACTCGCGGATCGAGTACGCACCCTTCAGCGGGACCTCCGCGATGGGGGTCGCGCCCATGGCCTTGAACGCCGCGCCGAGCAGCATCGGACGCCAGACGACCTCGCGGCCGTGCTTCGCGGCGAGCGCATCGATCTCGCGGCTCGCGATGTACGCGTAAGGCGAGGAGAGGTCGAAGTGGAAGCGGATCGGATCAGCCACGGGAATCTCTCAGTCCTTCGGCGGGAGGGTGACGTTGTTCAGCGCCGCCTGCGCCTCGATGATCGAACCGATCAGCTTGTCGTCGGCGCCGAAGCCGAGTGCCAGCGCCTGATTCAGGCTCTGGTTCACGGCCGCGGTGACGACGCCCGCGGCCTGCACGTCGGCCATGGCCTGCGCGAAGTAGCGGACATCCTTGGCGGCGTTCTTCAGCGCGAACTTCGCGCGGGAGAAATCCCCTTGCGCGGCGCCCCCCGCGACGTTCTGCAGCATCGCGGAGTTGATGGCGCCGACGCCGAGGAGCTTCACGAGTTCGGCCGGGGCCACGCCCAGCTTGGCGCACGCGACGAGGGCATCGGCCCAGACCGAAACGCTGCCGATCACGACGAAGTTGTTGATGAGCTTCAGCGTGTGGCCCGCGCCCACACCGCCCACGTGGAAGATGTTCTCGGAGAAACCGCGCAGCACGGGCTCCAGTTCCGCGAAGGTGGCCGGATCGGCGCCGACCAGCGTGTTGAGACGGCCTTGCTCGGCCTCGACCGGGGTGCGCGTCAGCGGGGCATCCACGAACCGCACGGACTTCGCAGCGAAGGCTTCCGCGATCTTCACGGTGGGGCCGGGCTGGCAGGTCGACGTGTCGACGATGATCTGGCCCGCGCGGCACGAGGCGAGGATGCCGCCCGCGCGATGCACGAGGTCCTCGACCTCGGGGGTGCCGGTGACGCAGATGAAGACGATGTCGGATGTGGCCACGAGACCGGCGACGTCCTTCGCCTCGGTGGCGCCGCGCTGCACGAGGTCGTCGACCGGTGCGCGGTTACGGTGGCCGAGCACGGTCACGTGCCAGCCCTTCTCGACCAGATTCTTCGCCATGCCGTGGCCCATCAGGCCGACGCCGATGAATCCGATGCGGTGTTGCGTGCTCATTTCCTCTCCCCGTGTGATGCCGACTGCGTTTGATGCCGACTACGTTTGATGCCGACTACGTGTCCGCTCGTTCTGTCGGCTTGTCTTGTTCTGTGGTTCTCTGAACGGTCAGGCCGCGATCTCGAGCGCCATCGCTGTCGCCTCGCCACCGCCGATGCAGAGGCTCGCGACCCCGCGCTTCAGCCCGTACTTCCGGAGTGCCGCGATCAGCGTGACGATGATCCGCGCGCCCGACGCGCCGATCGGATGCCCCAGCGCGCAGGCGCCGCCGTGCACGTTCACCTTCTCGTGCGGCAGCCCGAGGTCGTGCATGGCAGCCATCGTCACGACGGCGAACGCCTCGTTGATCTCGAAGAGGTCCACCTGATCCGCGCTCCACCCGGTGCGATCGAAGAGCTTCCGCATCGCACCCACCGGTGCCGTGGTGAAGAGCCCCGGCGCCTGGGCGTGCGTGCTGTGGCCGACGATGGTCGCGACCGGGGCCAGGCCGCGGCGCTCGGCTTCGGAGCGCCGCATCAGCAGGAGCGCCGCCGCGCCGTCGGAGATGGAACTGGAGTTGGCCGCCGTCACCGTGCCGTCCTTGCGGAAGGCCGGCTTGAGTTGCGGGATCTTCTCGAAGTTCGCCTCGAAGGGCTGCTGGTCGCGGTCGACGAATCGGTCGCCCTTCCCGGACTTGAGCGCGACGGGGGCGGTCTCCCAGGAAAACCAGCCGGCCTCGTTGGCTTCGCGCGCCCGCTGCAACGAAGCGATCGCGAAGGCATCCTGCGCCTCCCGCGTGAATCCGTACGACCCCGCGCAGTCTTCGGCGAAGGTGCCCATCAGGCGGCCCTTCTCGTAGGCATCTTCCAGCCCGTCGAGGAACATGTGATCGAGGACCTGCTGGTGCCCCATGCGATAGCCCGTGCGCGCCTTCGGCAGCAGGTACGGCGCGAGGCTCATGCTCTCCATGCCGCCCGCGATCATCACGCGGTTCGTGCCGGCGAGCAGCAGATCGTTGGCGAGCATCGTGGCCTTCATGCCCGAGCCGCACATCTTGTTCACGGTGGTGCAGCCGGCGGAGAGCGGGAGACCCGCGCCGAGGCTGGCCTGACGGGCGGGGGCCTGGCCCTGCCCGGCGGGAAGGACACATCCCATGATGACCTCTTCGACGTCCTCGGGCGCAACGCCTGCGCGCTCGACCGCTGCGCGGATCGCGACGGCTCCGAGTTCGGGCGCAGCGAAGTCCTTGAGGTGCCCCTGGAGCCCACCCATCGGCGTGCGCGCGACGGCGACGACGACCACCGGATCGTTCATGTCAAACCTCCTTCGATGGACGGCCAGGCCGCCTGTGTGGTCGATCGATTGTGCCACGCATCCTCACAGCCCCACCGGTGCGTCGGTCGTGGCGTCCACGACATCGTCTGCGCCGTTCGTGCGGTAGCGCACGGCGAACCGCACCGACGGTGCATAGGGGAAGACGTCCTCGATGAAGCCCTGCTCGATCCGCTGCTTCGTGCGATTCCAGAATTCCGTGTCGAGGAGATCGGCGTGGTGCGCGAGGAAATGACGGCGCACCTTGTCGCCCGACAGCAGGAACGGCGCGAACTCCTCGGGGAAGATGTCGAACGGCCCGACCGGATACCACGGCTCCGCCGACATCTCGTCCTCGGGTGTGCGCGGCTCGGGGATGGTCCGGAAGACGCACTCCGTCATGTAGACGATCTCGTCGTAGTCGTAGAAGACCACCCGGCCGCCGCGGGTCACGCCGAAGTTCTTGAACAGCATGTCGCCGGGGAAGATGTTGACCGACGCGAGCTCCTTGATGGCGTTGCCGTAGTCGACGATGGCGATCTGCGCCTGCGCGTCGTCGGCCTCGTCGAGGAAGATGTTGAGCGGCTGCATGCGGCGCTCGATGTAGAGGTGCTTCACGATGATCCGGTCGCCGTCCTCCTCGACGAGCGACGGGGCCTCGCGCAGCAGTTCGTCCACGAGGGCCTGCGTGAATCGCGCACGCGGGAAGGCGACGTCGGCGTACTCCAGCGTGTCGGCCATGCGCCCGATGCGGTCGTGCCGCTTCACGAGCATGTACTTCTCCTTGACGATCTCCCGCGTCACCTCCTTCGTGGGCGCGATGCGATCCCGGATCACCTTGAACACGTACGGGTACGAGGGCAGCGTGAACACGATCATCACGAGACCGCGGATGCCGGGTGCCAGGATGAAATCGTCGGTGGAGTACTTCAGGTGGTGCAGGAAGTCGCGGAAGAAGAGCGTCTTGCCGTGCTTCTGCAGACCGAGCGCCGTGTACAGCTCGGCCTTGGGCTTTCTCGGCATCAGGCTGCCGAGGAAATCGACGAAGGCGGACGGCACCTCCATGTCGGCCATCAGGTAGGCGCGCGAGAACGCGAAGAGCGGCGCGATCTGGCGCGCATCGGTCAGCAGCGCATCGAGCGTCAGGCCGCCGTCGCCGTCGTGCACGATCGGGATCGCGAAGGGCATCTCCGCCTCGCCGTTCACGAACTTGCCGATCAGGTACGTGCGCTTGTTCCGGTAGAAGAGCGACGCGAGCACCTGGACCTGATGGTTCGCCTCCAGACGCACCGGACCATGCAACGCGCTGCGCAGGGCCCGCAGGACGTTCGAGAAATCGCGGGGCAGATGCCGGAACGGCAGGGTGAGCCCGGAGTCCGCGAGGATCCGGCGCATCACGGGGCGCAGCCCATCCTTCAGCGGGTAGTAGCTGCGGTAGGCCGGCGTGTCGGCGTCGAGGTACTCCGTCGAGACCGCAGGCCGCACGAACATGTAGTCGTTGTGGTAGTAGGCGCGGTGCAGCAGGCGGCAGCTCACCGAATTGAAGAACGTCTCCGCGAGTTCCGGCTGCTTGTGGTCGGTGAGCAGGCCGACGTAGTGCAGCTTGATCTCCGTCCAGATGTCTTCGGGGACACGCTCCATGTCGAACGCGCGCTGGAGGTCGGCCGCGGTCTCGGTCACGCGCTGGTCGTAGAAGGCGATCCGGTCGGCGTGGGCCCGGTGCACGGCCGGCCAGTCCGCCGCCTCGAAGCGCTCGCGGGCCTCGCGCGATATCTCGCGGAAGATGCGGTAGTGGCGATCGAAGCCGTCGAGGGTCGCGCGCGCGATCTCGTAGGCGAGTGCCGTGCGGCGCGCGGCCGCTTCGTCCTTCACGCGCAGCGCCTCATTCGGTATCGGCGAAGAGTTCCCGCCCGATGAGCCACCGGCGGATCTCCGAGGTGCCCGCGCCGATCTCGTAGAGCTTCGCGTCGCGCCACAACCGGCCCGTCGGGTAGTCGTTGATGTAGCCGTTGCCGCCGAGACACTGGATTGCCTCGCCCGCCATCCACGTGGCCTTCTCGGCGCTGTAGAGGATGGCGCCCGCGGCGTCCTTCCGGAGCGACCGCACGGCCTCGGGGGAGTCCGCCCGGTCGCACGCGCCACCGAGGGCGTAGACGTAGGCGCGGCACGCCATCATCGTCGAGTACATGTCCGCGAGCTTCCCCTGCATCAGCTGGAACTCGCCGATGGCCTGACCGAACTGCTTGCGCTCGTGCAGATACGGCAGCACGACGTCCATGCACGCCGCCATGATCCCGAGCGGCCCGCCGGAGAGCACCGCGCGCTCGAAGTCGAGGCCACTCATGAGGACGTTCACGCCGCGGCCCGGCTCACCCAGCACGTTCTCCACCGGCACTTCGCAGTCCTGGAACACCAGTTCGCAGGTGTTCGACCCGCGCATGCCGAGCTTGTCGAGCTTCTGCGCCGTGGCGAACCCCTTGAACCCCTTCTCGATCAGGAAGGCCGTCATGCCTCGCGGGCCCGCTGCGGGATCGGTCTTCGCGTAGACCACGAGCACGTCGGCGTCGGGTCCGTTGGTGATCCACATCTTGTTGCCGTTCAGCACGTAGCGGTCGCCGCGGAGATCGGCCCGCAGCCGCATCGAGACCACATCGGAACCGGCACCCGGCTCGCTCATGGCGAGCGCACCGACGTGCTCGCCGGACACGAGCTTCGGGAGATAGCGCCGCTTCTGGTCGGCGTTGCCGTTGCGGTGGATCTGGTTCACGCACAGATTGGAGTGGGCGCCGTACGAGAGTCCGACCGAGGCGCTCGCGCGGCTCACCTCTTCCATCGCGACGATGTGGGCAAGGTAGCCCAGCCCGGACCCGCCGTAGGCCTCGTCGACCGTCATGCCGAGGAGACCCAGATCGCCGAACTTGCGCCAGAGGTCCATCGGGAACTGGTTGCAGGCGTCGATCCCGGCCGCGCGGGGCGCGATCTCCGCGGCGGCGAAGTGCTGGATGGATTCCCGCAACATCCCGATGGTCTCCCCGAGGGCGAAATCGAGGGACGGGAAGCTCGGAAGCGGAGCGGGCGAGGCGCGGTCCATGGAAATCTCCTGCAGTGCAGTGCCGGGGATGGGCGGTCGCCGGAGTCTAGGATTGGTTGACGTTAACGTCAATTTGACGGCTTGCCGCGCGGCCGCGGGCGGGCCGGCTTGCCGCCCTGCTCCAGGAGCCGCTTGCACTGGGCCTCGAAGGTGCGGATCTCGGTGAGCGTCGCCTCGATGTCCTCCCGCTGCTGCTCGAGGAGTTCGCGGCGGCGCCGCAAGGTCGCGAGGAATTCCGACAACTGGCGGCTCTCGTCCTCCGCCGCCGCGTATATGTCGAGCAACTCGCGGATCTCGGTGAGCGGGATCCCGAGGCGCTTCCCCCGCAAGGTGAGTTTGAGCCGCACGAGATCGCGCTTGTCGTAGACCCGGTTGCGTCCCTGGCGGGAGGGGGCCAGGAGACCGTGATCCTCGTAGAAGCGGATGGTCCGGGTGGTGATGCCGAACTCGCGGGCGAGATCGGTGATCGTGTAGGAGGTCTTCAGGTCGGCGGCGCCCATGGTCCCGGGGGTGTTTGTGCAACGCAACATCGCAATATCATGCGAGTATAAAAGCACAAGCTGCCCTCCCGACACGGATCGATCCGCGATGACCTCCGCCGCCTCCGCGCCACCCGCCGCTCCGGCACTCGAGTACCCGTTCGCCGCACCGCCCGCCGCAGGCACGTGGACGGAAATCGCCGACGGTGTCCGCTGGATCCGCATGCCGCTGCCGTTCGCGCTGGACCACATCAACCTCTGGCTGCTGCGGGGTCCGAACGGCTGGACGGTCGTCGACTCCGGCTTCAACGCCCCGCCAACCCGCGACGCCTGGGCGGAGATCCTTCCGCACCACGCCCCGCTCGAGCAGCTCGTCGTCACCCACTACCACCCCGATCACATGGGGCACGCCGGCTGGTTCGTCCGCACCCACGGCCTGCCGCTGACCATGACCGAGGCCGAGTACCTCACCGCTCACGCGTTGTACGAAGGCACGTCAGGCTACGGCCCCGAGGCGCTGCGGGCGGTGTACGGGGTCCACGGGCTCGCCGAGGAAACGCTCGTCGCACTGGAAGCCCGCCCCACCAGCTATCGCAACGTGGTGACCGAGCCTCCGCGCCAGTTCCGACGGATGACGCACGGCGACGTCCTGCGGCTGGGCGATCACGACTGGCGTGTCATCGTGGGCTACGGCCATTCGCCCGAACACGCCTCCCTGTACTGCGAGGCGTTGAAGCTCGTGATCTCGGGCGACATGCTCCTGCCGAAGATCAGCACCAACGTGAGTGTGTGGTCGACGCAGCCCGAGGGCGATCCGGTCCGGCAGTTCCTCACATCCATCCGGGCCTATCTCGACCTGCCGGAAGACACGCTGGTCCTGCCGTCGCACGGTCTGCCGTTCCGCGGGATCGTCCCACGCGTCGCGCAGCTGACCCAGCATCACGAGGACCGGCTCGCCGAACTGCTTGCCGCCTGCGACCAGCCCCGGACCGCCGCAGAGATCGTCCCCGTGCTCTTCCGTCGGCCGCTGGACACCCACCAGACCTTCTTCGCCGTGGGCGAGGCGATCGCCCATCTGAACCACCTGATGCATCGAGGCAAGCTCACGCGCATGCTGGGCCCCGACGGGGTCTACCGCTTCGCCGCCCACCGCACCTGACGAGGACGCCGCCATGGCAGACGCCCCGAAGTCCCCCAACCCGCAGTCCCCACTCCCGAACACGCCGCAGATCGATCCGGAGGCGCTGCAGAAATCGCTGGCCGATATCGCGGAGCGATCGGCCCGGGTGGTGAGCGAGTTCATCGAGAAGCAGCCCCACGCCGAGGTGGCCCAGAGTCTGGAGGACCTCGGCGTCAACCGGGCCTTCATGGAACTCGGCAGCAAGCTGATGGCGAACCCCGGAAAGCTGGCCGAGATGCAGGTCCGCGCCTGGGACGACTACCTGAAGCTGTGGAGCGCCATGGTCATGAAGGCCGCTGGCGGTCAGCCGACGCCGGTGCGCGAACCCTCGCGCGGCGACAACCGCTTCAAGAGCGAGCTCTGGCAGAACAACTTCGTCTTCGACTACATCAAGCAGTCGTACCTGATCGCCGCCGACCACGTGCAGAGGACGGTCGCCGAAGCCCAGGGTCTCGACGACAAGACGGCGCGCAAGGTGAACTTCTTCACGCGCCAGTTCGTGGACGCCCTCGCGCCGACCAACTTCGTGCTGACCAACCCGGAAGTGCTGAAGGCCACGCAGGAGAGTGGCGGACAGAATCTGCTGAAGGGCCTCGAGCACCTGTTGAAGGACCTCGATCGCGGCCACGGCAAGCTCGCGATCAGCATGACCGACTACGAGGCGTTTGAACTGGGCGTGAACGTCGCGACGACGCCCGGCAAGATCGTGTACCAGAACGATCTCATGCAGCTGATTCAGTACGAACCCGCCACGCCACAGGTCGATCGCACGCCGCTGCTGATCGTCCCGCCGTGGATCAACAAGTACTACATCCTCGACCTGCGGGCGCGGAACTCCTTCGTGAAGTGGGCGGTGGATCGCGGGCTCACCGTGTTCGTCATTTCCTGGGTGAACCCCGACAAGCGGCACATCGACAAGACCTTCGACGACTACCTCCGCGAAGGCCCGGTGGCTGCGATGGACGCCATCGAGCGCGCCACCGGTGAGACCTCGGTGAACCTCATCGGCTACTGTCTCGGCGGGACGCTGACGGCCTGCCTCATGTCGTGGCTCGAGACGGCCGGCCGGCCCGACCGCGTGAAGAGCGTCACTTACTTCACGACGATGATCGACTTCACCGAACCGGGCGAGCTGGGCGTGTTCGTCGACGAGACCTCGGTGGCGAACCTCGAGAAGCGCATGGCGGCGCGCGGCTTCCTCGAAGGCTCGGACATGGCGGGCACCTTCAACATGCTGCGCGACAACGACCTCATCTGGTCGTTCGTCGTGAACAACTATCTGCTCGGCAAGGATCCGTTCCCGTTCGACCTGCTGTTCTGGAACTCCGACTCCACGCGCATGACGCCGAAGATGCACACCTTCTATCTGCGGAACATGTACGTGAAGAACCTGCTCACGAAGCCGGGCGCACTCGAGGTCTGCGGCGCGCCGGTGGATCTCGGGCAGGTCGACACGCCGACCTATTTCATCTCGACGATGGAAGACCACATCGCGCCGTGGAAATCCACGTATGCCGGCGCGCGGCTCTTCGGGGGGCCGGTGCGGTTCGTCCTCGGTGGCTCGGGTCACATCGCCGGCATCGTGAACCCGCCCGTCGCCCAGAAGTACTGCTACTGGACGAATCCCAAGCTCGACGCGGATCCCGAGAAGTGGTTGGCCAGCGCCGAACGCCGCGAAGGGTCGTGGTGGGACGACTGGGGCACCTGGGTCGCCGGGTTCGGCGGCGGAAAGGTCGCTGCGCGCGTGCCAGGTGGCGGCGGCCTGAAGGTGATCGAGAACGCCCCCGGCAGCTACGCGAAGCTGCGCCTCGACGCGCAGCCCAAGGCCGGGGCGACGACGGCGAAGCCGGCGGTGGCACCAGCACCAGTACCGGCAGCGACCGTGGCGACCGCAACACCTGTCCCCATCACGCCGGCGGCGCCGCCCGAGCCAGCGATGGCCAAGCCGAAAGCCACCAGGGCGACGAAGCCCGCCGCGAAGGCGAAAGCGCCCGCCGCGAAGAAGGTGGCGACGCCAGCAGCGAAATCCGCCCCGCCGTCGAAGAAGGCGGGCAAGGCCGCGCCGGTCCAGAGCGCGCCGCCGCCCGCTGCGCCAAAGCCCGTGGCGCCGGAGAAGAAGGTCAAGGCTGCGAAACCAGCCAAGGTCGAGGCCACCAAACCCGCCAAGGTCGACGCGTCGAAGAAGGCCGCGAAGGATGCCAAGGCGACGAAAGCCGACGCGCCTGCAGTCAAGAAAAAGGCAGCGCGTCCGGCACCGGGCACGCCTGCGGAACTCATCAGCGCACTCTTCAAGGCGCAGACGCCCGAGACGCGGCGTACCCCGGCGCCTGAAGCGCCCTCCGGCGGAAAGCGCAAGCGGCCGAAGTAGCCGACGCCAGCGATCGCCGCACCGCGGTGTCACGGGCGCATGCCCACCATCTTCACGCACATCGTGGTGCCGCTCGCCTGGCGCGTCGCGAAGCGCCGGCAGCCCCCTGACATCCGTTCGGTCGTCACCGCCATGGGCCTCGCCGTGTTGCCCGATGCAGACGTGATCGCCTTCGTCGCCGGAGTGCCGTATGCGTCGGCCTTCGGTCACCGTGGGTTCACGCACTCCATCGCCTTCGCGGTGGTCACTGCGCTCGTGGCACTGGCGTGGCTGCGGCCCGTCCGCACCAAGCTGTTCTCCGTCGGCACTTTCCTCTTCGTGGCTGCGGCGTCCCATCCCCTGCTCGATGCCCTGACGAACGGCGGCCTGGGGGTGGCGCTGCTCTGGCCGTGGTCGGACGCCCGGTGGTTCGCGCCGTGGCGACCGGTGGCCGTATCGCCGATCGGCGCACATTTCTTCGGCGCCCGTGGCGTCACCGTGCTGCTCTCCGAGATGCTCTGGATCTGGCTGCCACTCGCGTTCACGGCGCTGGTCGTGCGGTTGCGCCGATGATCGACCGGCGGCTCGCGGCGCTGTGCTTCGGCAACTTCGTGATCGGCACGGGCACGATGGCGGTGCCGGGGATGCTCCCCGCCCTCGCCCGCGGGCTCGACGTCTCGATCCCCGATGCCGGCCGACTCATCGCAGCGTTCGCGCTCACGATCTGCGTGCTCGGTCCGGCGCTGGCCGGCTTCGTCAGTCGCATCGATCGGCGACCCCTGCTCGTCGCGACGCTCGCCGTGTACTGCATCGGGCACCTCGCCTCCGCCTTCGCGTCGGGCTACTGGACGCTGCTGTGGACGCGCGTGCTCTCGGCCGTCTGCGCAGGTCTCTTCACGTCGCAGGCTGCGGGCGCGGCAGGGCTGATGGTCCCGCCCGAGAAGCGTGGTGCGGCGGTCGCCTTCGTCTTCCTCGGCTGGAGCATCTCGGCCGTCGCGGGCATGCCGCTCAGCGCATGGATCTCCGAGACCGCGGGCTGGCGGACGGCCTTCGGCGTCGTCGCAGGGCTGTCGCTGGTGGCCGCACTCTGGGTGCACACCGTCACGCCGACCGGCCTGCGCGTGGCGGCAGTCGACCGCGCGACGTGGCGCCGCATCGCGGGCCACGGGCCGGTGCTCGCCGTCGTGGCGGTGACCGCGATCCACGCGTGGGCGCAGTTCACGGTCTTCTCGTACATGACACCCATCGCGAAGAGTCTTCCCGACGCCTCGCCCGCCAGCGTGAGCCTGCTTCTGGTGCTCTTCGGGGTCACGGGGATCCTCGGCAACGTGCTCGCGATGCGCGCGATGGATCGGCGGGGCGCGCCTGCGGTGGTGATGACGAGTCTCGTGCTGATGGCGGCGAGCCACGTGGTCCTGCTCGCAGCGGGATACACGATGCTGTCGCTGATGACGGCGCTCGCACTCTGGGGGGCAGGCTGCTTCGCGATCAACAGCGCGCAGCAGGCGCGGCTGTTCGGTATCGAGCCCGCGCTCGCGCCGGTGTCGATCGCGCTCAACTCGTCGGCGATCTACCTCGGGCAGGCGATGGGTGCTGAATCCGGCGCGCGCATCATCGGTGCGGGTGGCTTCGCGCCGCTCACGTGGTTGTCGCTGCCGGTGTTCGCGATCGCGATGATCCTGAGCGCCGCGGCTGCAAGGCGCGCGGCGCACTGATCCGCGTTCAGGCGTCGCGGCGGAGGAGTTCGAGCAGTCGACGCAGGGCCACGCCGCGATGGCTCACCGCGTTCTTCTCGTCAGGCGTCAGTTCCGCCACGGTGCGGCCGTACGCAGGGACCAGGAAGTACGGGTCGTAGCCGAAGCCGCCGGCACCGCGCGGTGTTTCGATGACCTCCCCGTGCCAGCGACCGTCGGCGATGATGGGCTCCGGATCCTCCGCATGCCGCACGAGGACCATCACGCAGGTGTAGTGGGCAGACCGGTCGGCGCTGCCCCGCAGGCGTTCCACGAGCAAGGCATTGTTGCGATCGTCGCTCTTCGGCTCGCCGGCGAACCGCGCGGAGTGCACGCCGGGCGCGCCGCCGAGTGCCGCCACGCAGATCCCGGAATCGTCGGCAAGCGCCGGCAGGCCCGTGTGCGCCGACGCATGGCGCGCCTTCGCGAGCGCGTTCTCGACGAACGTGCCGAAGGGCTCCTCGGCCTCGGTCACGCCGAGTTCGCCCTGCGCGATGGGTTCGATGCCCAGCGGCGCGAGGATCTCCGCGATCTCGCGGAGCTTGCCCCGGTTGCCGCTCGCGACGACGAGCCGCTTCACGATGCCGCGAGGGCCGCGCGCTGCAGGGCCACGAGTTCGCCGATGCCGGCGTGGGCGAGATCCATCATCGCCGCCATCTCGGCACGCGAGAACGGCTTGCCCTCGGCCGTGCCCTGCACTTCCACGATGCCACCGGTGCCCGTCATCACGACGTTCATGTCGGTCTCGCAACCGGAGTCCTCGATGTAGTCGAGATCGAGCACGGGTACCCCTTCGAACATGCCCACCGACACGGCCGCCACGGCGTCGCGCAGCGGCGACGCAGGCAGAAGACCGCTGCGCACGAGACCGTCGATCGCGTCGCGCAACGCCACGTACGCACCGGTGATGCTGGCGGTACGCGTACCGCCGTCGGCCTGCAGGACGTCGCAGTCGAACTGGATCGTGCGCTCGCCCAGTTGGGTCATGTCGACCACGGCCCGCAGGCTGCGACCGATGAGGCGCTGGATCTCCTGGGTGCGACCGGACTGCTTGCCGCGCGCGGCCTCGCGATCGGAGCGCGTGTGCGTGGCGCGCGGCAGCATCCCGTACTCGGCCGTGAGCCAGCCCTGACCCTTGCCCTTGAGGAAGGGCGGCACCTTCTCCTCGACGCTCGCCGTGCAGAGCACGCGCGTCTCGCCGAACTCGACGAGCACGGAGCCCTCGGCGTGCTTGGTGAAGCCGCGGGTGAAGCGCACGGGGCGCAATTGATGGGGGGCGCGTCCGCTCGGTCGCATAGGGGGAAGACTCCTGGATGCGGGCCCGGCGCGGCGCATCGGGGATGCGCGCGGGCGCCGGAGGCCCTGTGCTATCTTTCGGGCGCGCATTCTCCGGCGCGCTCACTCTCTCTGTAAAGCCAGCCACGATGATCTACAGCATGACCGGATATGCGGCGCTCACCCGCGATCTGCCGCTAGGCACGCTCAACCTCGAGCTTCGATCCGTCAACCACCGCTACCTCGACGTCTCGTTCCGCGCCCCCGAGGAGTTCCGCGCCTTCGAGCCCGCGATGCGCGAGATGCTCGGCGCGAAGCTGACGCGCGGCAAGCTCGAATGCCGCATCGGTTTCAACCGCGCAGCCACCGCGCCGTCTGTCCTCGAACTCAACTCGGCCCTGTTCTCGCGCCTCGTCGAGCTCGACGCCCAGGTGAAAGCGAAGCTGCCGTCCGCGACGTCGCTGTCCGTGAACGACGTGCTGCGCTGGCCCGGCATGTTCGGTTCCGACAGCCTGCCGCTCGAGGAACTCCGCGAACACTGCCTCGCCCTCCTCGGCCAGGCACTGGACGACTTCACCGCGAGCCGAGGCCGCGAAGGCGAGAAGCTGAAGGCCCTGATCCTGGAGCGCGTCGCCCGCATCGAAGTGCTGGCGAAGGAAGTGAGCCCGCGCATCCCCGCGCTGGTGGCGGCACAGCAGGAGAAGTTCTCGCAGCGCCTGCGCGACGCCGGCGTGACCCTCGACGAGGAACGCATCCGCCAGGAACTCGTGATGTTCGCGTCGCGCGTCGACGTGGAAGAAGAACTCGGCCGCCTTGGCACGCACGTGACGGAAGTGCGTCGGGTGCTCGACCGCGGCGGCGCGGTGGGCAAGCGCCTCGACTTCCTGATGCAGGAGCTGAATCGCGAAGCGAACACGCTGGGTTCGAAGTCCACCGACACCACGGTGTCGCAGACGTCGATGGAACTGAAGGTGCTGATCGAGCAGATGCGGGAGCAGGTGCAGAACATCGAATAGCTCTGGGCGAACGCGCCCAAGGCTCTGTTCGTGTTCCTCGAGTTCCTGGTTGAGCATGTGGGTCCAATCATCGACTGACCTGGTGCCGTTGCCGTCGGTGCTACGGTCGACATCGAATCTGCCTCATTTCAGAGGCGGCACTTCCTCCGGCATCATCGCATCGAAACCCGCGACGACGTCGAACAACTCCTCGTCGATGCCGCTCTGGCGCATCCGATGGAATCTCGCGCGGAGATCGGTGAGCAGTTCACCGATGTTGCGATCGGCGCGCTGCATGGCGGCCAGTCGGCTCGCGTTCTCGCTGGCGAGGGACTCGGCGCTGGCGCGAAACAGTGAGACGAACAGATGCTCGCGGACGAAGGCCCGCACCGTCTTCGGCCCTGCGCCAAGTACTTCCGGCAGGGGAGTGGAGGACCGCCCGGCGGGCCAGGGCCGGCGGGCCAGGTCGCGCTGCCAGTGTTCGTCCAGTGGCAGCAGGCGCTGCCGCACGGGCGAGTAGCCAGCGCCGGCGGGCCGGTTGTAGAAAAGCAGCAGCGTTGCACCCGACGTGGGGCCGATCGATTCGCTTCCCGGCACCTCGACCTCCAGCAGGATCTGCCCGACGAGTCGCGTGATCCGCTCCACCGATCCCGGCACCGGGAACGCCCCCACTGGCAGCAGGCCGGCATCCGCCAGACGCGCATGCACGCGCTCGCCGACCGCCCAGACCTGCACCTTGGCTGGCAAAGCGCGAAGGTGCTCGATCGCGTGTTCGACCACCACTTCGTTGAACCGACCCACCAGCCCTTGATCGGAGCCGAACACGACGGCGTGGACCCAGGCTTCATCGGCGCGCCGCGGGTCGGTACGCACGTGTGAATCGCCGGGATCCGTCGACCGCAGACACACGCCGAGTCCGAGTTCGACCATGTGCGCGTAGTCGGCGATGGCGGCCACCGACCGCTCGTACTGTCCGATGGCCGACGCCGCGGAAGCCTTCATGGTGCGCACCACGGACTCGAGGTCGCTCGCGCTGCCGATCTGGCGGCGCAACGCTGTCGTAGTCGAAGCCATCAGGGCGGCGGGGGCTCCATTTCCGGAACGGGCGCGGCGGGCGCCTTTTCGCGATGGTCGTGCAGCCGTCCGAGCGTGGTGTCGAGCAGGCGCGCCAGCTTATGCACGGCCCCCTGCAACGCCTGGTCCACCGTGTTCGCATGGTTCGTCACCGCCACCGGTTGCCGGCCTTCGAGACGCGCTTCGAGCACGCAGCGCTGATCGTGCTGACCGGCCTTGGTGCCATTCTCGTCACCGAGATGCACTTCGACACGGGTGATGTGTTCGCTGAATCTCGCCAGAGCTTGTTCGACCTTGGCGCTGACCTGCATGGCGAGCGCCTCGGTGCCGTCGATGTGGGCGTCGGTGTTGAGTTGAATCTTCATGGAAGTCTCCTTCGAGTATGGGGATGCATGCGGCGTCAGTGACGAAAGCTCGCCGCCGCGCCGGTACGACAGGGCATGCGGTCGGCCGGGAGGACGTGGACCTCGCCGCCCATGCTTTCGACGAACGTCGCGAGGTCGTCGAGCACGTCGTCGACGAGCGGATGATCGAGTTCGGCAGGATCGATACGCCCAGAGGACCGGTCGATGCGGCCGGGCAGTTCGCGCTCGGCCTCGATCAGCAGCGTCGACACGCGGCCGGCCGCTGCGGCCTCGGCGATCAGCGCCACGTCCTCGCTGCCCAGACCCTTGGCCGCGGCAGCCGCGTAGGCGTCACGCCATGACCCCTGCTGTGCCTCCTGCTGCGGGGCGGCCACGTCCCAGGCGCGTCGGCGCAGCGCTTCGGGCGACAGCCCCTGGGGGTCGGCCATCAGCCCGTCGGGCATCAGAAACGGGTTGCGGCTGACTTCGCGAAACAGGTGATGGTGCTCGGGCAGGGCCGCCAGGATCAGGGGCAGTCCCGATGGGCGCGAGTGGTGTTCCAGCACGGCACGATCCACCGCGCGGAAGAAGCGCTCGGCATCGCCGTCGATCTCGTCTTTCCTGCCGCCTTGACCATGATGCATGGCCAGGTGTCCGCCACCCACGCCGCCATACGACGCCACGGTGCTGTGCGGCTCGGTGCGCTCGTCGCCCAAGGCTGCTGTCATCGTCTCTGGCACCACGGCCGCCAGGGGAACCACATCGAGAGCGTTCCTATCCCCTTCGAAGAGCTGCACCTTGTCCCGGCTCAGCGCCAGGACCTGATAGCGCGCGGCGGACTGCAGACTCTGGCGCAGCGGCTTGGTGTGGAAGCTGTCGGCCACCACCGTCAGCTCGGCCACCGGCCGCTGCAGCAGGAACATGCGGAACAGTCCCGGTGCGCCGAGTACGGCCAGACCGTCCAGCGTGTGGTTCCAGAATTCGTGGTCCTGGGAGAGCGCCTCGAACGGCTCCATCAGGACGCGGACTGCATCAGTCGCGTGCTGCTGTTGCAGAGATGCTTCGAGCGCCTTCAGAAGATGTCGGAAGCGGATCGGGTCCTGCTGGTTCTCCGGGTGGCGCCGATGGGTCGACTGGTAAAGCGACAGGCAGGGGCGACCCGAGAACGAAGCCAGCTCGGCTAGGCTGGTCAGCGTGAGTGTGTCGTGCGTGTGCATGACGTTCGCTTGTGTGGATTTCATTTCTCTTCCTTCGGTTCGATCTCTGCCAGGGGGGCAGGGGGACCCTTGTCCGACGCCTCCTCGGACAGAAAGGTTGCAAGTGCCCCTCGAGAGGCGGCGGTGACCTGTTCGCGATCGGCGTCGGCCAGTTGGTCTGCGCCCGATATTCGCTCGACAAGTTCTTCGGGCAGCGCATTTGCTGCGTCCTCGACCACCCGCTGGGCGTTCGCCATGCAGTCCAACGCAATGGCGTCGAACAGTCCCGCGTTCAGTGCGAGCAGGATGGCGATCTGCGCCGGCACCGACACCGGGGACAGCTCGGCCTGCCCCAGGCAGGCGCGTACGCGCTTGCCGTGCGCGATGGACCGCCGTGTGTCGTCGTCCATCCGGGCGCCGAAGCGGGCGAAGGTCTCGAGTTCCTCGAACTGCGCGTAGGCCAGCTTGAGATCGCCGGCCACTGCCCGGTAGGCCGCACGCTGCGCCTTGCCGCCCACGCGCGAAACCGATTGACCGACATCGATGGCCGGCAGCACTCCCAGTTCGAACAGGGATGGCGACAGCACGATCTGCCCGTCCGTGATGGAGATCAGGTTGGTCGGTATGTAGGCCGAGATGTTCTGTGCCTCGGTCTCGATGATGGGCAGAGCGGTCATCGAGCCGCCGCCGCGCGCAGCGTCGAGATGCGTCGCGCGCTCGAGCATCCGCGCATGGATGTAGAAGATGTCGCCGGGAAACGCCTCGCGGCCCGGCGGACGCCGCAGCAGCAGCGACAGTTCCCGGTAGGCGCGGGCGTGATGCGTGAGGTCGTCGTAGACGATCAGCACATCCCTGCCCGACTCCATGAAGTACTCGGCGATGCTGGTGGCGGCATAGGGTGCGATGTAGGCCAGACCCGGCGCGTCGTTGCCTTCGGCCACCACCACCACGGTGTAGGCCAACGCGCCCTTCTCGCGCAGCCTTGCCACGGCCTTGGCCACGGCCGACGCGCGTTGTCCGATCGCGCAGTAGACGCAAAGCACGCCCTTGCCGCGCTGGTTGAAGATGGTGTCGATGGCGATCGCCGTCTTGCCGGTCTGGCGATCGCCCAGGATCAGTTCGCGCTGCCCCCGGCCGATGGGAATCAGCGCATCGATGACCTTGAGCCCGGTCTGCAGCGGCTCGGCCACGGGGGCGCGGTCCATGATCGCTGCCGCTGGGCGCTCGATGGGGAGGCGCTCGCGGGTCGCCGGGCGCCCCCCGCCGTCAAGAGGCCTACCCATTGGATCGATCACCCGGCCGAGCAGCGCGTCGCCCACCGCGACGTCCATCACGCGGCCGCTGCGCTGCACCTCCTGGCCGGCGCGCAGATGGGTGTGGTCGCCCAGCAGCACGACGTCGATGCCGTCGTCGTCGAGGTTGAAGGCGAAGCCCGACAGCCCGCCCGCGAACCGCAGCAGTTCCTCGAATCCCACACCGGGCAGTCCGTGCACCCGTGCGATGCCCGTGGAGACGCTCGCGACGGTGCCCACTTCGCGCGGCACGAGTTGCGGCGTGAAGGCCTGCAGGTGCCCGGCCAGATCGGCGAGCGCCGCTTCCACCACGCCATGCAGCGAAGCCGCCATCGGTGCACTGGTCGTCACGCGGGCGCCGCCGCGCGGATCGTTTCTTCGAGTCCCGACGACAGGGCACCGAGATAGTCCGAGATGCTCCAGGCGAGCTTCTGTCCGTACGCGCTGAGTTCGATGCCGCCGATCAGCCCGGGGATCGTCTCGAACCTGAGCGGGACGGGCTGTCCGGCGGACGCCTCCAAGGCGGCGCGGATCGCTGCCTGCTGCGCTGCCGGCAGTGCGAAGGCGCTTCGCAGCGACGCCGGCTCGGCCTCGGAAGCGGCACGGAGCGCCGCGCAGAGCGCGACCAGCGCCGGACCCTCGATGGCCTCCAGGCGCCGGACGAAGACCTCGCACATGCGCTGCTCCAGAGTGACCCCGGAAAGGTCACCCAGCACGCGGCGCGCGATGTCGAACACCTGCTGCTGCGTGTAGCGGGCGATCTCGGCGTGCAGTTGCCGCACCTCGGTCAGCAGCGCTTTCGCGCGCTGGGCACTGGCCGCGTCGGCCGCCTCACGGGCTTCGTTCTGGAGGCGTTCGCGCTCGGCCTTCGCTGCGTCCCGGGCCTCGCGCAGCAAGGTGGCGCGCTGGTCGTCGAACGCCTGATTCTTCTGCTGGAACTCGTCCTGCCGACGGTGTGCCTCGGCCGCCGCACTGGCGGCGTCCGCCAGTGCGGCGGCGATCTTCTGCTCCCTCGCCGCGATGGCGTCCAGCACAGGCTGATAAAGGAAGCGCTTCATCAACCACACCAGGATGACGAAGTTCAGCAGCTGCGCGCCGACGGTGAACCAGTCGATGGGCATGGCTTAGTGTCTCGACACAGAAGTATCGCAACGTCGGAACGCGCCGCGCGGCGCCATGCGGCGTTGCGAATCCTCGCCAGATGTCCAACCTGGCTGTGGTTCGCGCCTGGCCTGGCGCCCCGTGTCGCACGCCGACGCCCGACCAACGCAGTGCTCACTCATGGTCAATCCTCTCCGCGCACCGAAACCGCGATTGCGATCGATGCTTGCGAACTTCTGTGTCGAGACACTACGGCCCTGCCGTCCCTGCCGCCTGGGTAGCAGCGGCCACCGCGGCATTCCAGAACGGGTTCGCGAAGATCAGGATCATCGACACCACGAAGCAGTAGATGGCCGTCGACTCGATCATCGCCAGGCCGACGAACAGCGTGCGCGTGATGGTGGCCGAGGCATCGGGTTGCTGGGCGAGCGACGTGAGCGCCACCGCCACAGCCCTGCCCTCGGCAAGTGCCGGCCCCATGGTTCCGAAGCCGGTGGTGAGGCCGGCGATGACGATGGAAGCAACGGCAATCCAGGTGAGAGAGTCCATGCAGGATCCTTCGAGGAGGTTGGACGGCGTGACGGCCGGATGTCAGGCCGCCGAGGCAGGAATCGGCTCTTGCAGGGCTTTCCCGCCGCTCGCATTGCGGGACGCGGCCGCGATGTACACCGCCGCAAGGATGGTGAAGATGTAGGCCTGCACCATGCCGGTCAGCAGGCCCAGCGCTGTCATGGCGACGGGGAAGACGAAGGGCGTGATCGACAGCAGGATCGCGATGATCATCGCGCCGCTCATCATGTTGCCGAACAGGCGCACGGCCAGCGCGAGCGTGCGCGAGACTTCGCTGATCAGGTTGAACGGCAGCATGACCGGCGTCGGCTGCACGTACGATTTCAGGTAGGCGAGCAGGCCCTGGCCCGAGATGCCGAACAGCGGCACTGCGACCAGTACGCACAGCGCCAGCGCCGCGGTGGTCGACAGCGACGCCGTGGGCGGCTCGTAGCCGGGAATCACGGTGGCGAGTGCCGACGCGGCGACGAACAGGAACAGGGTGCCGAGAAACCCGAGGTAGCGGCGCGGCGCCTTGAGGCCGACATCCTCGATCTGCGTCACGATGCCGGTGACGACGATCTCCAGCAGGTTCTGCCAGCGCGAGCGTTCGTGGTCGGCGGTGAGCCGACGCGTGATGAGTGCGGCGCCCAGCACGAGCACCACCATCAGCGCCCACGTGAACACGATGGTGGCGTTCAGCTTCACGAACCCGTACTGCCAGAAGATCCACGCATCCGGCGTCAGGCGCATGGCGGCGCCTCCACGGCAGGCGTTCGTCGGGTGCTGCGAAGCACGATGACCCGCGCCATCAGGAAACCCAGCAGGCACAATCCCATGCGTGCCGGTTGCCCCGCGCCAATGGCGTAGAAGCCGGCAAGCACGAGGGCGGTGCGCAGCACGAGGCTCGCAACGAACCACCACGCCGGGGCCGCCGAGGCCGCGCCCCGTCGCACTGTCCACCACAGCCCGCCGAAGAAGACGCACCCCAACGCGACGCCTGCCATGAAGGCCACTGCCCAGGCTGCGACGTCAGCCATCGGGACGCTCCTGCTCGTCGCGCATCGCCTGGTCTTCGCGGGAGGCCCAATGCCAGGCGTTCAGGCAACCGATGGCCAGCCCGCCCACCAGCAGCGCCAGCGTCCACGAGCGCCCTCCGGGATCGCGATGATCGAGCCACAGGCCGAGCGCCGCGCCAAGCAGCGTCGGCAACGCCACCGACCAACCGATCAAACCCATCATGCCCAGTCCGAACCAGACCCCCGGTGTTCCACCGCGTCGGGCCTTGAGCTTGCGCGACACCTTCGCGCCGACCTGATCGGCCAACGTCGGAGCAGCGGGATGAGGGGCGGTGGCCGGGCGCGGCGTCACCCGCTTCGGTTCCTGACTCATGGCCGAGGATCCCGGAGCGTCGCGAAGCGGCGCAGAAAGCCGGTCTCCAACCTGGCCATCGCCGTGCGCACGGCCTGCTCCTGATCATCGAACATCAGGAACTGCTGCTCGACGACGTCGCGCAACTGCGCCAGATCTTCGCCGCGCAGAGCACGCCGGACCGAGACCACGACCGTGCTTCCCGTCTTGACGAGTACGCCTTCATCGACGGCCAGGAAGACTTCTCCTGCGCCGGCACTTTCGAAACTGAGGATTCCTGGGACCAGGGCCGCCACGCAGTCCAGCCGCTGCGGCAGCAGACCGAACGATCCGTGCGCCGTCTCCACGACGATGCTCGCCACGCCCGCCTCTTCGACGAACACCTCGAAGGGCAGCAATACCCTAAGCGTCATCGACGGCATGCGCCTTCGCCTCGTCGGACTGCTTCAGAGCCTCTGACGTCGCTTGCATCTTCTCCGCCTTGGCCCGCGCCTCGTCGACCCCGCCGATCATGTAGAGCGCGCTCTCCGGCAGGTCCTCGAACTCGTCGGCCAAGATGCGTTCGCAGCCGTCCAAAGCATCGGTCAGACTGACCAGCTGACCCGTGAGGCCGGTGAACTGCTCGGTCGTGAAGAACGGTTGCGTGAGAAAGCGTTCGAGCCGACGCGCGCGGGCCACCACCTTGCGGTCCTCGGGCGACAACTGCTCGAGGCCGAGCATGGCGATGATGTCCTTCAGTTCGGCGTACTGCGCGAGCGTGCGGCGGATGGCCTGCGCCAGCATGTAGTGCCGCTCGCCGACGATCCCGGGCGTGACCATCTTCGAACTGGATTGCAGCGGGTCGATGGCCGGGAACAGACCCTCGCTCGCGCGCTTCCGCGACAACACGATGGATGCCGAGAGGTGGGAGAAGGTGTGCACCGCCGCGGGATCGGTGAAGTCGTCGGCCGGCACGTACACGGCCTGGATGGCGGTGATGGCGCCGCTGTCGGTGTTGGCGATGCGCTCCTGCAGCGCCGCCATTTCGGTTCCCATCGTCGGCTGGTAGCCCAGGCGCGACGGCATCTGCCCCATCAGGCCAGAGACCTCTGAGCCGGCCTGGATGAAGCGGAAGATGTTGTCGATCAGAAGAAGCACATCGCGTTGCTCGTCGTCGCGAAAGTACTCGGCCATCGTGAGTGCCGCATGGCCGACACGGAAGCGCGCGCCGGGCGGCTCGTTCATCTGCGCGAAGATCATCACCATGTGCGGCAGCACGCCGGCGGCACTCATCTCCCGGTACAACTCCTCGCCTTCGCGGGAGCGTTCGCCGATGCCGCAGAAGATGCTGACACCTTCCTGGTGGCCGATCATGTTGTGGATCATCTCGGTCAGCAGCACCGTCTTGCCGACACCGGCACCTCCGAACAGGCCTGCCTTGCCACCGCGCTCCAGCGGCGTGAGCACGTCGATGGCCTTGATGCCGGTCTCGAACACTTCCGACTTCGTCGAGCGGCGCGCGAGCGCCGGCGGCTTTCGATGCACCGAGCGCCACTGCACATCGGCCAGAGGCGGCGCGCGGTCGATGGTGTTGCCGAACACATCGAGCATGCGCGACAGGATCGACTTGCCTACCGGCGCCTGCAGCGGCCCGCCGGTGTCCTGGACGGGCATGCCGCGCGCGAGACCCTGGGTAGGTGTGAGCGCGATTCCGCGCACATGTCGGGCGTCGCGCTGCGCCAGCACCTCGATGGCCACCCGCCCGCCATCGCCGACCCGCAGCAGCGAATGAATGGCGGGCAGGCCACCGTCGAACCGCATGTCCACGACGCTGCCACGGACTGCCACGATGACGCCCGCCTGTCGGACTTCGGGTTCACGATGCATGCGGACAGCCCTGGTTCTGCCGGTCGCACACCGGCGATGTCTGCCGCGTCATGCAGCGCTCCGCCAGTTTCGTCAGCGCCCGGCTGCCCGTCCGTACGACAGCGCACATGGGCCGTGTCGTGTCGGACGGTTGCCAGTGGCTGCGGGGAATGTCTTGCTTGATGGCTACGTGGAACGCGCCGCGATTGCCTTGTCCGGGTTGGCCGGCCGTTCTCCGGCGTCGACGCCGCCGCGCGATCCAAGCAGCGCCCGGGTTGCGGTCTGGAAGTACTCTTCGACGGCTTGCCGATCATCGGCTTCCGGCACGGCTTCCCGCGCCCCTCTCACGATCATGTCGGCGTGGCGCTGAAGGCACGCCGCTTCCTGCACGCCTCGCACGTGACCAGCGATCCGGGCGATGGCATCGAGCATCCGGATCGCCACCGCAGGATTCGAACGGGCGCTTTGCCTGATCTGGTTGAATGCCGTGTCCGCGATCCCGGCAAACGTCGGCCCTGGCGCCACCACCCGCAGCCGTCCGCTGCCATCGAAGCGGGAAGGTGACGGCATGTCGCGCCGTGCCAGTCTGCAGAGCGCCGAGCCGAGCCGGTCCACGCACGCGATCGCCGTGAACGGGTCGTTGATGCCCGGGGACAGCGCCCGCACGGCGATCTCGACCAACTGGAGCACCGAGAACTCGACGTCCTGCGCGGCCGAGCGCTCGTTGCCGATCACGAAGGCCGCATTCAGTGCATACACGAGCACATCCGTCACGCGCTCGGCGGGCCACACCATGACCATCGTCTGTCCCTCGACTAGGTAGTGCCCGGGCCGGCAGTCCAGCCGTAGCAGCAAGTCCGCCCGGTTCGCCAGAGACATCAGGGCTTCGGCGTCGATCAGCAGGAGATAGCCATCCTCGAGTACGCCCACCGGACGCGCTTCGCGCTCGAACGCCGCTGGCAGCTCGGCCTCTCCAGGCAGGTTCGAAGCGCCAGCATCAGGCTGGCCCAGCTGACCGGGAAACAGCCTGTCGATCCCTTCCTTCAACTCCCTTCCGACCCGCGCCACGACGACGTCTGCCTGGATCGAGACCGAGACGTGATGGATGAAGTAGATCAACACGGCGATGCTCACCATGGCCAGCAGCACGGCGATGCCGACCGACAGATGCGGCACGAAAGCCACTTCGTCGGCGCGACGGATCGTGCGCAGCACGAGCAGGCAGTACACGAAGGTCGCCACGAAGGTGCCCAGCACGACCTGATTGGCCGTGTCTCGCATGAAGTTGCGCAACAGGCGGGGGCCCAACTGGGACGACGCCAGCGACATCGCCACAAGCGTCATCGAGAACACGGTTCCGGCGATGGCGATCATCGAGCCGGCGACCGTCCCCAGCAGCAGGCTCGCGCCTTCGGCCCCTCCCGAATAGCTCCAGCCCAGTTGCTCCAGCCAGTCGTCAGCGACGGCCTCGTCGACCGCGACAGCTGCCACGGCCAGAGCGGCGGCCGTGCACGCAATGACCGCTGGAACGAACCAGAAGCTGGATCGAAGGCGATCCCAGTACTTCAGCAGACGTGCCTTCAAGAAGCCTCGCTCTCACGTTCACGGACGGGACGGCATCCGAAAGCCGATACCGGACGGACCACCGTCGAGCGTGCACGCATGGGTCCGCGACGCGCTGTGCGCCAGCACACCGACGGACGGAAGATACGAAGAACGGATCCCGCGTCGGTGATCGCTGTCTGGCGCGCCCGATGGGACCCAACGCAGATGCGAAGCCCGCGTCCTCTCGCTTACACTCGCCCACCACGCCAACCATTCGCCTCCCGGCGTCGCCACGGGTCGGCCTCGAATCGAGCCTCCCGCGGCTGCCGCAGCGACACACCCCACAGCATGATCGGCACGCTCTACATCGTCAGTGCGCCTTCGGGCGCCGGCAAGACCAGTCTGGTCCGCGCCCTCCTCGCCGCGGATCCCGCCGTCCAGCTCTCCATCTCGTACACCACGCGCCCCATGCGCCCCGGCGAGGTCGACGGTCGCGACTATCACTTCGTGTCGAAGGAGACCTTCGAAGCGATGCGCGCGCACGGCGACTTCCTCGAAAGCGCGGAGGTGCACGGCAATCTCTACGGCACCTCGCGCGGCTGGATCGAGCAGCGCATGGCGGCCGGCGACGACATCCTCCTCGAGATCGACTGGCAGGGCGCGCTGCAGGTGCGGCGCCTCATGGCGGAAGCCATCGCGATCTTCGTGTTGCCGCCGTCAATTGACGCGCTGGCCCAACGGCTTACCGGCCGCGCGACCGATTCGGAGGCTGTCATCGCGCGTCGCGTAAGCGCGGCGAGAGCCGAAATCGGACACGTGGGGGAGTTCGATTACGTTATAATTAACAATGACTTCGAAGAAGCCACGCGGGACCTGACGGCGATCGTCCGCGCCGTCAGACTGCGGCTCCAGGCGCAGCTCCTGCGCCATCGTCCACTGATCGACAGCATGAAGTGAGGTACATCGCATGGCACGCATCACCGTCGAAGACGCCCTGAACTACATCCCCAACCGCTTCGATCTGACGCTCGCAGCCACCTACCGGGCCCGCGAGATCGCCAACGGTGCCACGCCCCAGGTGGAAGCCAACAAGGACAAGCCCACCGTGATCGCGCTCCGTGAAATGGCCCTCGGCCTGATCGGAATCGAGATCCTCCATCGAAAGACTCACTGACCCACATCCGGGGCCATCCCGCGCCCCGGAGCCCCTAGCGACTGCCCGCCTCATCATGGGACACATGTCCGAAGCCGAGGCGCTCCTGCGCCAGGCAGCCGGGTATCTGAAGCCGGACGACGTCACTCAGCTCGAGTCGGCATTCCATTTCAGCGCGCAGGCGCACGAGGGGCAGTTCCGCAAGACCGGCGAGCCCTACGTCTCCCACCCGGTCGCCGTCGCCGAGATCCTCACCGAGTGGCACCTCGATTCGCAGGCACTGACTGCGGCGCTGCTGCATGACGTGATGGAAGACACCGCGGTCACGAAGGCCGAGATCGCGGAGAAGTTCGGGCGGATGGTGGCGGAGCTGGTGGACGGCGTCTCGAAGCTCGACCGCATCGAGTTCGAGAGCCACGAGCACGCGCAGGCCGAGAACTTCCGCAAGATGGTGCTGGCGATGACGCGGGACGTGCGCGTCATCCTCATCAAGCTCGCCGACCGGCTGCACAACATGCGCACGCTCGACGTGATGAATCCGGCGAAGCGCGCGCGGATCGCCCGCGAGACGATCGACATCTACGCGCCGATCGCGAACCGCCTGGGGTTGAACAGCCTCTTCCAGGAACTGCAGGAACTCTCGTTCAAGCATCTCTTTCCGGTGCGCTATCGGGTGCTGTCGAAGGCGCTGTCGTCGGCCCGCGGAAATCGCCGTGAAGTCGTGCAGCGCATCCTCGACGCGATCAAGGCGCGGCTCGAGGAGGCGGGTATCGAGGCCTCGGTGAGCGGGCGCGAGAAGAACCTCTTCAGCATCTACACCAAGATGCAGGAGAAGCACCTCACCTTCGCGCAGGTCTACGACATCTACGGGTTCCGGGTGGTCGTGAAGGATGTCCCGTCCTGCTACGTCGCGATGGGCGCGCTCCACGGCCTCTACAAGCCGATCCCCGGGAAGTTCAAGGACTACATCGCGATCCCGAAGGCGAACGGCTACCAGTCGCTCCACACCACGTTGTTCGGGCCGTTCGGCATGCCCCTCGAGGTGCAGATCCGCACCCAGGAGATGCACAAGGTCGCCGAGGCGGGCGTCGCCTCGCACTGGCTCTACAAGGCCACCGATTCCGAGCTGAACGAGCTGCAGCAGAAGACCCACCAGTGGCTGCAGAGCCTGCTCGAGATGCAGACGCAGAGCGGGTCGTCGATAGAGTTCCTCGAGCACCTGAAGGTCGATCTGTTCCCCGACGAGGTCTACGTCTTCACGCCGAAGGGGCGGATCCTGTCGCTGCCGCACGGCGCGACCTGCGTCGACTTCGCGTACGCCGTGCACACGGACATCGGCAACCGCTGCATCTCCGCCCGCGTGAACCACGAACTGGTGCCGCTGCGGACGGTGCTGCGCAACGGCGATCGCGTCGAGATCATCACGGCGGCGCATGCGAAACCGAATCCCGCGTGGCTCAACTATGTGGTCACGGGGAAGGCGCGCTCGTACATCCGTCACTTCCTCAAGACGATGCAGTACGAGGAGTCCGCGCAACTCGGCGAACGACTGCTCAACCAGGCGCTGGCAGCGCTGCAGACGAGTTCGGCAGACGTCACCGAAGCCCGGTGGACCAAGCTGCTGAAGGACCGCAACGCGCAGTCACGTCTCGAGGTGCTCGCGGACATCGGCCTCGGCAAGCTCCTCGCCTTCGTCGTGGCACGGCGACTCCTGCATCTCGGCGACCACGAGGGCGATCCGACGCGGCAACCCGGATCGGTCGCGATCCGCGGCTCCGAAGGCATGGCGCTGCAGCTCGCGAAATGCTGCCATCCGATCCCGGGCGATCCGATCATCGGGTACATCAAGAAAGGCCAGGGGCTGGTGGTGCACACACACGACTGTCCCGTGGCGCGGAAGACGCGTGGCGACCCGGACAAGTGGCTCGACGTGGAGTGGGCACCCGACATCAACCGGCTCTTCTCGGTGAACATCAAGCTCGTGGTGTCGAACCAGCGCGGCGCGCTGGCGAAGCTGGCCGCGGAGATCGCAGAAGGTGGGGCGAACATCGACAATGTCAGTCTCGAGCCGGGCGATTCGAGTGCGTACGCGAACGTGCACTTCACGCTGCAGGTGAAGAGCCGTCCGCACCTTGCGCTGATCATGCGCGGGCTGCGCCGCATCCCCGACGTGATCCGGATCAACCGGCTCAAGGGTTGAGGCAATGCGTCGCCGCACGGACGCGTCGGTTGGTACACCCGGCGCGCTTGATGTGCGTCAACGGCGCTGCAGTCCCGGGTCGCGAGAATGCGGCTCTCTGTTCGAGCTTACGAATGAGGTGGTCCCGTGAGAAAGCACTGGATGAGGTCCGCACTCCTCGCGAGTGTCGTGATCTGCGCGACAGGCCTCGCGCAGGCGGGTGAAGACGCTGCCGGGACGGAGACCCTGCAGCCGCGCAGCGATCGGCTGGACATCTTCGGCGCTGGCATGTGTCACCAGTGCGAATGGCGTCCGCGCGCCAAGGTGATGGCCGCGCAGGAGCAGTGCGGCGTCACCGCGGACGGCAAGGCGAGGGTGGGCGTCTTCGAATGCGGACGCTCCCCGCAATGCGACCCGGTCTGCAACTTCATCAGCTGCGAAGGGCAGTGACCTGACCCTTCGTCCCGGACGCACCTGCGCGCCCCGCTCCCTCTAGCCACCCGCGCAGGACCGACCGTCGGGCTCTCGCGACGTTGCGGTCAGGGATTTCGCCGCCCGGCGCACAGCGCGACTCTCTGTCGCCGATAAATCTCTGATTTAATGAACTTTTCCCCCTCTGGCACAGCCCTTGATAAAGAGCTGACCGGCGGTGTTCGAGTCCCCCGACCGAACTCTGTCATTTGTCCAGTGGGACTTCACCGCCCGACCGCCAAGGTGGTCGGGCGGGCTTTTCGATTCAGAGGTGGTGGCATGCTCAGCGACACGAAATCGACACCGCGGCGGCGCACGGGACTCTTCGCCGATCTGCAGAGCGTGGCAGTCCATGGGATCGTCCTCGCGCTGATGGCCATCGGCGTTGGGGGGGGCCTCTACAAGGCGCTGCGACCGGGCGGTTGGCTCTCCAACCTAACGAGCGGCCTAGTAACCGGCGGATCGTGGTCCATCCTCTTCGGGATCGGCGCCCTCATCGGCGTGGGGCTGGTGGTACGGCAGTGGTTGGACGCTCCTGAGAGCACCGGCACCCGAGGCGATCTCGTGCTGTATGCCGCCATGGGGCTCGGCGTCTTCTTCACCTTCGAGCTGATCGTCAACGGGTCGTTGTAGGGCAACGCACTCCGCGTCGGGACCTCACGGCCCGGCGAAGCCTCGCACGGCGCGCCTACGACACCCGGCGAACCGGATTCCTCAGGACCCCCATTCCATCGATTCGGCACTCGGCCAGATCACCGTCCGAGATCACCACCGCGCCCGGCGTTCCCGTGGAGATGATGTCCCCCGGAAACAGTGTCATCACGTGCGAGTGGAACGACACCAGGTGCGCCGGCGGGAACTGCATGTTCCCCACGAGATTGTCCCGATGGAGCGCCCCGTTGTTCCAGGTTCCGACCCGCAAGGCGAGGACATCGGGCACCTCGTCCGTGGTCACCAGTTCGGGACCGAACGAGAAGAACGTATCGAAATTCTTGGACCGGGTGAGATAGCGCGGATTGCGCTGCAGGATGTCCTCGGCAGTCATGTCGAGGATGAGACAGTAGCCGGCCACGTACGAAAGCGCATCGGCCTCGCTCACTCGCCGGCAGGGCTTGCCGATGATGACGCCCAGTTCAGCCTCTGCCGTCACCCGCTGGGACTCGGGGGGGAGTTCGATGACGTCGCCCGGGCCGATGATCGTCTGATCGCCCTTGATGAAGGACGCCGGCTCATCGGGATAGATCGCTTCGAGATCCTTCGCGTGGTCACGATAGTTGAGGCCGATGCCCCAGATCTTTCGAGGATGTCGATACAACGGGCCGAACGTCATCGTGCCCGGGTCGCGGTATCGCCCGCACGCCACGGCGTCTGCATGCAACGCGGGGGACAGTCCGGCGACGATCAGCTGAAAGAGGTCTTCCGGCCAAGCGCGCCCCAGGCACGCATTGATGTCGCTGACCAGCACCACGCCCAGCGGCGCCACCACAGCGGCCTGCTCCCGGCCCGCGTGAACCACCGTCGCGAATCGCATACGCCCCCCTGCACCGTTCTCGTGTCGAAGGCGCGGATTATAGAGACCGTCGTTGCGCGGCGGTCGCGATTCGGGGGGGCATGCGCGGGGTCAGGTGCCCACTTCGCAAAGCATACGCACGGCTGCCCGCGGATACCGAAGGACTGAAGAGCGTGCTTTGTGAAAACGAAGCCGCGGAGCCGACAACGAGAGCGCCCGGGAGACGGGCTGACGGCCGAATACGGTGCCGACATCGTTCGAGCGAACTGCGCGGCACCTGGCGTGTTTGGTAGGCCGTGTAGGATTTGAACCTACGACCAATGGATTAAGAGTCACCTATTCCATGGTTCCGGGGAATTCAGGCAAGGTCGATCCTCGGGAAACATATCGTTTACAGTCAGCAACTTACTTGATTTCTTTGTTCAACGAGTGCCTAATTGATTTGGTGACATTCGGATCAACAACGGGCACAGAACGGGCACGGAGAACAGGATGACGGCTGAACGCACGAAACTGACGGACGCAGAAATCAAGGGTGCGAAGCCCGGCCGCTGGCTGAGCGACGCCGATAATGGCCGAGGGCAGGGGGTGCTCTCCCTGCGGGTTACGCCGAATGGGACCAAGCGGTTCTACTTCCGCTACACCGCGCCGGACGGGTCGCGGGTGCGCCTCCCGATTGGCGTCTACAACCAAGTCGGCCGATGGGGCAACGACACCACGGATTCACCGCTGACTCTTGCGAAAGCACGGCTAGTGGTGACCGCACTTCGATCAGAACACCAGCGGCCGGAGTCCCGCGACATCCGCGCCTTCCGGCAGGCGCAGGAGGACGCGAAGCGGGAGGCAGAGGCCGAGGCCGCGCGTGCCAAGGAAGAGGAGGCCGCACGCCTCACCCGTGAACGCGAGGCCGCCGAGAAGTACACGCTCCGCAAGCTACTGGAGGCGTACGTGGCCCACCTGAAGAGCGCCGGGAAGGTGTCGGCAGACAACGCCGCCGGGATCTTCGGGCGCAACGTCTATCGAGACTTCCCGGACCTCGCCGCGCGGCCTGCCTCCAGCATCACGGCCAAGGAAGTCGTCGCGATGCTCCGCAAGCTCACGGAGCAGGGCAAGGGCAGGACAGCCGCGAAGCTCCGCAGCTACTTGCACGCGGCCTACGCGCTCACGCTGCGCGCCGAGCTGGACCCGGACGCTCCGGCGGATCTCGTCCGGTTCAACCTCACGGCCAACCCCGTCGCGCCGACCGGCACGCTGGCGCGGTACAACCAAGCGCGGGACCGGACCTTGACCGAGGCCGAACTCCGCGCCTACTGGACCGCGGCACTCACACTGCCGGAAGTGATCTCGTCCGCCCTTCGTCTGGCGCTGCTGCTGGGCGGACAGCGGCCGGCGCAGTTGCTCCGCGTGGAAGTCTCCGATGTCGACCTCGATGCCCGCACGATCACACTGCGGGACGGCAAGGGCGCACGGAAGCAGCCGAGGATCCATGTGCTGCCGCTGGCAGCCGATGCGCACGCCATCGTGTCCGCCTTGGTCACGCGCGCCGCCGCTCTGCAAAGCTCGCTGCTCTTCACCCTCCACGGCAAGCGCGGTGCCGTCGTCGAAACGCTGTCGAGTGCGGTGCATGGGATCTCGGTCGGCATGCTCGAAGCGAAGACAGCCGCCGCGCCGTTCCAGATGCGCGACATCCGCCGGACGTGCGAGACGATGCTTGCCGCGATGGGCATCTCGTCCGACATCCGGGCGCAGATCCAGAGTCACGGACTCGGGGGCATTCAGGCGAAGCACTACGACCGGCACAGCTACGCCACCGAGAAGGCGAACGTGCTTGCGGCATGGGAGGAACGGCTGCGCGCCATCGTGAAGAACGAGAAGCCGAAGGCCGCGAACGTCGTGCCGCTACGCCAAGAAGCCGAACAGGTGGCGTGATGGAACCCCACGCCGACACCTTCCGCGCCGTCGCCCTCGACTGGATCGAGGCGAGCCGACACCAATGGTCCACGACGCACGCCGCGAAGATCCTTCAACGGCTGGAGCGCGATGCGTTCCCGGCGATCGGTGCAACGCCCCTGCGAGACATCGACGCCGAGGCGCTTCGGGCCACGGTCGCAGCGATCGAGGCGCGCGGAGCGTCTGACCTGTCGCGCAGGGTCGTGCAGATGGCGGCGCAGGTGTTCCGGCATGGCATCGCGACGGGCCGATGCGATCAGGATCCGACCCGACACCTTACCCGCGGACGAGGCGCGCAGCCGGCAGCCCGGCACGCGCACGTGAGCACCGAAGACTTCCCCGCCTTGCTGCTCGCCATCGCACGCTACGACCGCACGGGCGAGCGGACCACGGGCCTTGCCCTGCAGCTGCTCGCGCACACTCTCTCGCCGGTGACGGACATGCTCGGCGCGACGTGGGACGAGTTCGACATCCCCGCCGCCCTCTGGACCATCCCCGCTTCCCGCGCCGTGTCTCACCAGGCCCACCGCGTCCCGCTGGCACCCGAGGTTCTCGCGATCCTCGCGGAACTGCGCGACCTGAGCATCGGCAGCCCTTTCGTCGTGGCGGGCAGACTCGGCGCCCCGCTCGTCCACAACACGCTGCTCTTCGCACTTCGGCGCATCGGGTACGGCGGGCGGATGACCCTTACAGGCTTTCGAACCATCGCCGGCACCCTGCTCGCGGCGGATGGCTTCCCGGCGGACCTCGTGGCGCTCCAGATGGCGAAGCATCCCCGGAAGGCGGAGCCCGGCAGCGTGGACCCGTCTGCGCGCCTCGCTGAGCGCGTCGAGATGATGCGGCGATGGTCGGCAAAGGTGTCGTCGCTCACGCGGCAGGCGCACGCCGCAGAGCGGGCGCAGGCGATCCCCTGAGGGGGCGGCGCGACAGATTGCAGGACCGCAGCCCGGCGGACCCGGGCAAGAAGCGGCGGAGCGCAGTGCGTCAACACCGCGCCCGCCTGACCACAACGCCACCTGATGAGAGGTCGCACCATGGCTGAGAAGCATCGTAGCAGGCTGTCCCCGAGAAACCCGCACGGCTGCCGCCGCGCACCGATCCACTGCCGCGGGCGCGTTCGCGATCCCCTGCCGCCCGGGCTGTCGCAATCCATCGGGGCGGCCTTCGGTGTCGGGATCGCTCCGGGGGCGCCGCTCCCTCGCGCGACCGTCAATCACATCGTCGGCACACTGGCGACGCCATCCACGACACGGTGCGCGCTCGGCCTGCTGACGGACCCCGACAGCGTGCGCGCAGACATCGCCCGATCGGCCGGCGCCGCCCTCACCTTCGCGGCCTTGCTCGAAGACATCGCGGAAGGCATCGCGGAGCACGCCGCCGCCGTGCGTACGCTCGAACAGGTGCGTGCATGGATCACGGACGAGATCGCCCACCGGGCGGACGGTGCGCGGATCCTCGCCGAGGGTCCCTCGGTGCGTGTCGTCAACTCCCGCGGGGAGGCCCTGCGATGAGCGACACCATCCACGACGTTCTCGACGCTGCAGAGGCAGGCGCCCTGCTGCGCCTCGACCCGGCCGCCGTCGTCGCATGCTGCGAGGCAGGCGAGCTGCCGGGGCGGAAGCTCGCGGGCACATGGCGCCTATCGCGCGGGGCCGTCCTCGCGTACCTCGCGGGCGATGGCCAGGCCACGGCGCCGGCCACCCCAGAGCCGGCACCCGTGCCCACCATCGACCCGAAGGCGTTCGAAGCATCGCTGCGGGCGCGTCTGCAGGCGGTCGTGACACAGGAACGCACCCGATGAGCGCCACCCCTGCACGGACCACCGTGGCGCGCTTCTGGGAGGATGCTGCACAGGCGTATCTCGACCGGTGCGACGCCGACGAAAAGCGCGACATGCGGAGCATCCTCGATCACCTTCTGTTCTTCGGCGAGCACTTCGGCGGGCGCCTGCTATCGGAAATCACGGACGCGGACATTGCCGACGCCATCGACGCCAAACGCACGCAGGGCCGCGAAGTGAAAGCCACGGGCGGAGGCACGCGCCGCCGGCCCGTCGCGACGTGCACCCTGAATCGCTACTACGCGACGTTCGCCGCGGTCATGAACAACGCGCGCCTTCGTGGCTGGGTGAACCGCGTTCCCTACTGGCGCAAGTTCCGGGAGAAGGGCCGCGTCGAATGGCTCACGCACGAGGAATGGCGCGCGGTGTACCAGCACCTGCCCCAGCACCTGAAGCCGCTTGCGGAGTTCGCAGTGATGACGGGCCTTCGGCAATCGAACGTGACGCATCTTCGATGGGCATGGGTCGACATGGACAATCGGCAGGTGGTCGTTCCTTCGGTCGCCTCGAAGTCAGGGCGGGCGATGACGATCCCGATGAACGATCGCGCGCTCGAGATCCTGCGCAGCCGCTGGGAGCGCCGGACGCCGGACGATGAGTTCGTGTTCCCCCATCGGGGAAAGCCGATAGTCGACCCGGCGCAGCAGGCATGGAAGCAGGCGCTCTCCCGCGCCGGCCTGCCGCCGCTTCGTTGGCACTGCCTGCGGCACTCGTGGGCCTCGTGGCACGCGCAGGCGGGCACGCCGCCGCAGGTGCTGCAACGCCTCGGGGGCTGGCAACAGCTCACGATGGTGGAGCGGTACAGCCATCTGCAGCCGTCCTTCGTCGCCGAGTTCGCGAACGCGATCCTTCCGAAGACCGCGACCGAACCCGCTGCACCGATCGCACATGCTCTGACCTGAACTCGTTTCGCTGCGCCTAGGTCGGCCAACCGAAAACCGGGACACCCTGCCCGGCTGGCGCAGCGTCCTTCCTCCAGGGTCGCGACAGGGTGCGCGCATGGCGAAAAAGACGAAGAAAATCGAGAGTCACGGTGCATCTGCCCTTGAGGCAGCATGGCATCCGGGCGGGATCGAGCAACTGAAAGTCAGGGCCTCACCAGAGGACGAGGCTAGGCCGAAGAAGAAGACGCTATCGGACAGTCGCCGTCCGACGCTCCCACGGCCCGCAAAGGACCCAACGACCGCGGACGGAATCACCCTCGTGTTCGAGTTCTGCAACGCCATCGAACAAGGGCGCACACCTAGGCGCGCGCTCCTCGAAGAGCTGGCGAATCGGCTCCGGGAGACACTCGGTCCGCAAGGCATCTCGGCCGACGGTGCCTTGAGATTGCCCAAGCGCGGACGAGGCCGCCCACCCAAGAGTGAGAACCAACAAGCGATCGTCGCGGCGGTCGCGCAACGCGCAGAAGCCGCGCGAAAGGCAAAGAGCGAAAGCCCCATTGGAGAAGCTCAGGAGGCGGTCGCAGAGGAGCTTGGCTTGGCGGTCGGTACGGTGCGAGACATCTGGGAAGAATGGGCACCGGAGGACCGCGACCACCTCGGAGCATTACTCGAAGCGGCAGAGATGGGACTGCGAAAGACACGGAAGGCGTGACGCGGGGAAAATAGCCTGTTTTCCCCGCGTTGCAAGCACCTTTCAGGATGTGGCCGAATGCCGCCGTGACACAACGCACGGAGGCACACATGCAGCACGAAACAACGTACGTAACGGCGCTGAGAGCAGGCGGATTCCTTCGCCTCGCCCAAATCATAGGCGACCGCAAGGCCGAGCCGCCCATCCCGGCCATCATCCCGGTCAGCAGGACAACTTTCCTAGAGGGCGTGAAATCCGGGCGATTTCCGAAGCCCGTGAAAATCGGGGGCGGGCGCATCGTCATGTGGCGCGCCTCGGACATCGCCGCACTGATTGACGCGCACTGATCGGGCGCCGCGGTGCATTTCTATACCTTTCATGTCGGCGATCACGCCGCGAAAGCTGCGCACCTGACGCTGTTGGAGGAGGGCGTGTTCCGCCGCCTCCTTGACCTGTGCTTCACGAGCGATGGCCCGATTCCGCTAGACGTGGGCGAGGCGTGCCGGCTTGTGCGGGCGAGATCGCGGGCCGAGAAGGGTGCAGTGTGTCGGGTGCTGACTGAACTCTTCAAAAAAACCGACGCTGGCTTTTCTCATCCATCCGCTGAAAGGCAGATCGCGGACTTCCGTTCTCGGTGCGAACAGAATCGGCAAAGTGCGCTGAAGCGTTGGAAAGCCGCGTCGAGCAGTACCACAAACGATGCCAGCGCATTGCCAGCGCACTGCGTGCGCAGTCCCCCCATTTCCCATCTCCCATCTCCCATCTCCCATGGGGAGACCCCTTCCGAACCTGACGGTTCGGGCGCGCCTTCCGGCCCGCCGAATCCGGCCGACGTGATCTTCGGCCTCGGGGTCGGATTGCTGACCAGATCCGGCGTTGCCGACAAGCAAGCCAGGGCCGTTCTCGGCAAGGTCCGCAAGGTCGTGGGGGACGAGAAAGCCGCTGCTCTGGTAGCCCAAGCCTCTGCCACGGTCCCCGCGCTGACCGACCCGCAAGCCTGGCTCATGGCCGCTGCTCGCGGGGGTGGCGAAACGGAAGCCGAGCGCCGAATGCGCCTCCGCCGGGAGGCCATGATCTGATGAACCACATGGACGCATCATGAAGAAGACCTTCGATCAAATTGAGGTGTTCGCCCACGTCTCCCAGCTCGAGCAGACGTTTCAAGAGGGAATCATTCGAGTGCGGCTCCTTCGCTGGAGTCCTTTCGTTTCGCCGAGCGCCGACTTTCGGAAGTGCTCGTGGGTCGCATCGAGAGGTGACTACGCGTACGGGAAAGGCATATCGATCGATCTCGACGACCTGCGCGCCTTCAGGGGCGCGGTCGACGCAGCGATTGCCGAGGCCGTGGCGTGCGGGTTTCTCTCTGAGGATGGCGACGGCGCACCGGCGGCTTTCCGCGAGCCTGCAGCGACGCCCAGCCCGGCGCCCGCGAATGCGCGCGGCACGGTGTCCGATGTCGAACTTCTGGCCATGGACCGCGCAGGGCTCAAGGGTAAGGACATCGCCGCAGCCACGGGCCTGAGCGGGCCGACGATTTCACGGCGTCTGAAGAAATTGCGCGCGACCGCTCCTGAAATTTCACGTGAAATTTCACAAGGGGCGCAGTGCAACGCGAATGAAATCGCCACCGAAGGCGCGACCCATGACCTCCTCGCCTGAAGCACCGATCGAAGGCCGCTCCGTCCTCACCATCGAGCGGGGCGACGACGGCAAGCTCTCCGCCTCCTGGGCATTCGCGCCTGACGCCACCGTGGACGAGATCGCATACGCCATCGCCCGGGCCATTACTCGCGCCTCGTTCCAACTGCACTCGACGCCCCTGCGGCTGGCCGAGGCCATCAAGAACCAAGCACAGGGCGCGATCTCGGACGATGTGAAGGCGCTCTTCCGAGCCGCCGCGACAGACGAGGAGCGCCACGCCTTCGCAGAGCGGCTCATCGCCATGATGCACATGGACGCCCCCGGTCTCTTTGAGTCGCCGCAGCCGGCGCTCCAATGATTTCACTAGGCGGTTGCATGCAATGCACCTGAAATTTCATGAAATATTTCACGGACTCCCATGAAACCCACCACCCCAGCACAGAGACGCAAGCGGCGCGGTCAGCCTGACACGCTCGTCGACCCCGAGACCTCAGCGAAACGGCGGGCCGCTGCCGCCGTTCGATGGAAGGGCGCCGCAGAACCGGCCGCGCGGGAGGACGCCGAACTCGTGAACCATCTGCACGCCAAGCTCGTCGCGGGACGCCTGAAGGGTGCCGAGCTGCTCGCAGCCGCACAGCCCGAGGTTGTGAAGATCACGGTGTCGATCGCCAAGGACACGCGCGCGCCGGCTGCGGCACGGCTGCGCGCGTGCGAACTGATCTGGACGTGGGCCGGCGTGTCAGCCGAGGTTCAGCGCGTCGAGTTCGAGAGCCGGGACGTGTCGGAACTGACGCTCGAGGAGATGCAGGCAGTGAGCCGGGACATTCGATCGCTCATCGACGCGAAGCGCCAGGCCGCGCAGGCGGCTTGCGACGAGATCGCGGACGTGGAGATCCTCACCGACACAGTGGACGCCGCGGGGGCGTCCGAGGGCTAGGAGACGGTCCGGGTGTTGCTGCCGCGGGAACTGAACAGGAGCGGGACATCGGGCGCGTATCCGGCCTGCTGCGCCCCCCTCACGTTCGCATAGCCCGCCACCGCGCGCTCGAAGAGATCGGGCAGCGGATCGTACGGCGCAGGCGCGCGCAGGAGGCGATAGCGATCCGCCGCCATGTTCCCCGCCTCGTCCACGCCCAGCCCACGGTTCACGCTGTCGATCAGGCTCAGGCGCGCGTTCTCGATGCTGCCCCGCTGCGTGTTTGCCGCGGCCTGCCCGCGCTCACGGAGCGAGACCTGTTGCCGCTGCATGTCCCGGGTGAGCTCGCCGATACGGCGCGCGAAGGCGCTGGAGCCGGTCGACGGGGACGAAAGCACGAGGCCGCGCTTGGCCTGCGCGTACTGCTCGTCCAACTGCGGTGTGTAGTAGTCCTCGAAGGCTTTCGAGATCGACTCATAGAACGGATCATCGAACTGGCCGAAGGTGTCGTTCACCCTCTGCGTGCCCGTGCGGATGTCCGCCTGCCGCTTTTCCTCGAAGGCGCGGTTCGTCTCCGCTTCGCGTGCTGCATCGTCCTTCGCTTGCTTGGATCCGAGAGGGTCGAACAGGCCGCGCTTTCGCTCCTGCGAGTTTCGACCGATGCCAAGCTGATCGTCGGTGAATTCCTCGAATGACCGATACGTGCTGTTGATGTGCCGCACCGGATTGACTGCATCGGCGACCTTGCGAACAGCCCGAACCGGATTCAATGAACTGAGAAAGCCCATGGAGACCACCGCGAAGAGAGGCAGCGCGACGCGCCGCGATGGGCACATGGTCCGACGAACGCGGATTTGTTGCAACTGCTACGACCCCAGAGTGCGAAACCCTTCCCATCAGGTCGGCGGCCAGGCCGCCCTACGGGTCCTGATTCAACCTTCTCAGAAATTCGCCAAATGGAACGCCCTCAGCGAACGGCAATTCAGAGCATCCAAGCGAGCAAATGGGTTCGGCCTGCCCATAGTTCGTCACTGCCATCGTGACCGTCTTGGTGACGCGTGTGACAGGGCCAATCTTCTCGGTCGTCTCTTCAGATTGATCCTCAAGAGACTCCGAACGAGCATTCCAGCTCATTACCGCAACGACCTTACCGCCCACCAAGACCGGAGAGCCACTCATTCCCCGAGGAGCGGGGCAGCTCAGTTCGAGCGTCTTGGCGGCGCGCGTGACATGCCCCTTTAGGCATCGGTACTCGTAGTCGATGCCTGAAACGCTGTGAAGAGGAATGCCGACTGTGACAATGTCTTCGCCCATGTGAACAGGCGAAAACGACACATCAAGGTACTTGGACGGTGAGTGAGCAACCTTCAGCACACCTACATCCTGGCTGTCTAGGACCGTAGCGATCTGGATATGCTGCGCCCGCGCCCTGGTGCCATCCCAAATCACGGCAAGGAAGGCATGGCCCACGGGAATCGAGGAAGGCGGGGGGACGCAATGCCCGGCCGTCAGAGCCACGCCGTTCCGGCTGATGAAGAACGCAGTGCCGAGGAACCGATCACGCGAAATGACAATTGGCTGGTCTGGCCCTAGGCACGCGGGATCATCCGCAACAAAAAGCGGGACGATGTACTCGCGAACGTCGGCTAGTTCGAATGTCATGCGGTTTAACGTGAATTCTGCGCGACGTACTTCAACCAGAATTGGTTGGAGACCACAGGTGACTGGGTAACTGGAATGTCTTCACACCCAGGAATGTCGTGGATGGACGCCGTTGTGGCTTCAACAAGCGCAGGTGCCAACCAGGGGCTCAGGGAAATGGCTCGGACGACTGCGAGATTGATGGAGAAAGACTTACTGTTAGCCACTTGTGTCTCGGACGAGTACAGAATCCGGTACTCGATTTCATCGCGGTAAGGCATGCCCTTCACGAACGGCAATTCATCAATGGTGGCGTACGAGCTATGAAGCTCAGTTGGCGTCTTGTAGCCGATCAGGCGATGGGAGAACCCCATCGCCGGTACCGAACTCAGCAACGCTTCTTTGTCGAACTGAACGCAAACGCCTGCTGGGCCGTAGGCAAAGACTCTCCACTGGTGGTACGTCTCTATTGCCTGAGAGAAACAGGCCGCGAGTAACGTCTTCAACCCGCGCGCCTGAGCGTACTGCGCCATCGTTTCACGATCGTTCCTATCGTCCCAGGTCGATGGGCTCAATAGCGTTACCTCTCTATTCCGGAGGAGTGAGATAACCGCGGGAAGATCGGTGTATCGCCGAAGTAGTTTCGCTTTACGACGCGATGTGATCATCTCAGACACCAAACGCGGAGTTAGCCGGGCGTAGATGCCTCTACGTTAGGCTCGAGGATAGCGTGATGAACCAAGGCGGCGCACCTCTACCGACGAACGATGCTTTCGATGAAGCCCTTCAGCGCTTCGATCGTTGCCGGGAGACCCTCGGTCTCCTTCTCGCTGCTGCCATCCTTCGGTCGAGAAAACACGGCCCGAAGGGACGACAGCATCAGCACCACGGACACGGAGAAAGTGACGCCGACGAGCGCAGCAGCCTGGGTGCTCGGCTCGCGATCGTGGAGGAGCTTGAGGACACCATAGATCGCCACCAACCAAGTGAACAGGGCGCCCGCCAAGGCCATGCGGAACGCTTGGCGCCGAAATGCTCTAAGGTCCTTCCGCTGCTCGAGCGCGGCCTGTACAAACTCGCGATCGGGCTCGGCAATATCGCCGGCCGACAGGTCCTGCCCGAGATCTAGAGCCATCCGAGATTGGTCAGGCGGAACTTCATGGCCAGTTCGGACACAGCGAACTTCCGTGCGAGCACCGAGAGATCCGTGATCCCCTGTTGCGTCGTATAGAAGTCCAACGCCTCGCGCGGCATGAGCAACTCGGCGGCGAAGCGGTTCGCATCGACCTCGCGGGGGTCGTGCTGTTGCGCGGAGAAATTCGCCACGGGATCGCGGAATGCCGGGCCGTGGTTCATGACAAAGTGCCCAATCTCGTGGGCTAGGGTGAACCGTTGGCGAACCGGCGGTTCCGTCATCTCCACGAGGACCCTCGGCGGATCGCCATCTTCGAATGCGCCACTGACGTCGGAACCCACGGTCTGTTCTATCTGAAGGCCCAGCTTACCAGCGATGCTCCGCACATCCACGGGGAGGGATCGATCCCAGAGACGCGCCAACACCTGCTCTGCGGCACGCCTGGGCGTGGTCGCGAAGCTCTGCCTTCCAACTGCCGGACCGTCTACGTACATTGTCGCGCCTCCCGAAGCATTCCACCGCAAGCTTGTCAGCAAGGTGGCGCCAGAACCATCGATGGGTTCCGGTCGTTCTGCAAGAAATTTTACGCCCTTGGCGAAATGATATCGCGTTTGTGCAACGCAACAGAGACGTTACCGACGCCCTGTCGACGGGATAGCTCACCCCCCGCTCCCTCACCTGCTGCCTCCAGAACACGTCCATGGGCTTCGCAAATGCTACGCGTCAGGGTGCTCCGTCTTCTGGCCCCTCGTCCGCCATGCGCTGCCGCCAGTCGATCAAGAGAACCTGCCCGCGGATGCGCTGGAGATGCTTCACGACCGCGAACCCTATGTGCGCGAGTTCGTCATCGGGCGGAAGTGGGCATGAGCCCTCTTCAATCGTCGGCTTCAGTTCCCGAATCAGGCGCCGCACATCCGACAGACTAAGGCGCCGCGCTTCCCGTCGCTGCTTCTTGATCGCGTGCAGGTACTTCGCCGCTGCCAGAATCTTCTGGTTGCGATTGCGACCGTCGCTCTCCATCAATAGCGCCCCGCTCTGTTTGACGGCCTCGGCGCGGGCGCGTCGCAGTTCAGCGAGATGCTTGCCTGCAGCCCTGATCTTCTGGACATACGTTCGGTCGGAATCCATCGAAGCCTTCTCCCATGTCTCCGGTTCGATGCCTGCTGCGCGGGCGCGTCGCCTCTCCAGAAGATCCTTCCCCGCCGCCTTCAGCTTGGCCACGCGCGTCGGCTCGGTCATTGCCGTGTCGTCTCGGCACGATCGCGAAACCCTGCCCGCACCCATTGAAAAGAGAAGACCAGCACCGATGCGAGCGCCCAAGCCACCAACACGGGAACGAACACCACGAGGAAGACAGCGCGGTAGTTGAGTTCTCGAACGATAGCGTCTCGTTGACCATCGTCAGCTAGTGGAGCCGCCTCCCACCACTTGTCGTCTGGGGCCGTCACCCGTCGCCGGCGCGCTGGTTGCTCGCGGACATCTGCGGTCGACGCCTTGCGGTCGTTGGCGCCCCACGTTACAGACGCGGGCGCCGCCGGTACAAGATCATCGAATGCGCCGCGCTTCGCAGCGGCCGGGTCGACCCCAAACTCATCGAAGAGATCCCGCTTGCCGCCGTCCTTGTTGTGGACTGCGCCCGCCGTATCGCGATCGATGAGACGGTAGCGGGCGAAGGTGCTATTGCCGCTGAGATAGTCCCCGGCAACTAGTGCTGCAGACCCGACAAGCCAGAAGGCGGAAAGCACGATGCCCAGCCGCTTCCAGCCATTCAGGCGAACCGCGCGTGTCGGACTCATCAAACGCCCTCCTGCATGCCGTCGGAATCGACAGGAATGGTAATGCGGCATTTCCCAACTTGGCCTTGCATGCGGAAATTTTGGAGGGGGGCGATAGTGAGGAATTGCGCGCGCGAGTTCACCCCCCTGCCGCGGGGTAGGGGGCGCGGTACCGGGGCCGGGGTTGCCGTGCCGGCGGCGACAGCACTGGACCGACACCGCACGCCATGACCGCATCGAGCCGGTCGGTCAGGCCATGACGCGAGCGATGCGGCAGCGGTGCGGCGATCGACGGACGGACTGCGACGCGTCGACGTGGCTACGCGGTGAGCGAGCCGGCGCTATCGACATCGAGGAACGAACGAGGAGAGAGGGCAGCGCGAGCCGTAACGGGCACAGAACGGGCACGGCGGGGGAGGATCGGAGCCGAGCAGACTCGGACTGCACCGTAACTCTTTGAATTTTGGTAGGCCGTGTAGGATTTGAACCTACGACCAATGGATTAAGAGTCCACTGCTCTACCAGCTGAGCTAACGGCCCATCTTGACTGTTGCCGCGATCCAACTCGACCGCGACTGCCGCGACACACGATCTGCGTCGGATCCGTGTCGGGTGGAGAGGTGGTAGGTGGTGCGAGATTCGAACTCGCGACCAACGGATTAAAAGTCCGCTGCTCTACCGGCTGAGCTAACCACCCGGCAAAAAAGAGCGCGCATTCTAGGATCCACCTCCCAGGGTGTCAACGCTGGTGAGAGTGGGTACCGGGAGACACGAGCGCGACGCCCCGGCTTTCGAGGCGCCAGGCCACGATCTTCAGGGTCAGGATGCACCCGACGGCCACGAAGACCAGCGTCACTGCCGCACCGAGGCTCAGCGTCGAAAGGCCCGTGATGCCCTGTCCGATGCTGCATCCGAGGGCAGTGACGCCGCCGAACCCCATCAATACCGCGCCGACCAGGTGCCGTGCGACATCGCCGGGGGACGTGAACATCTCCCAACGGAATCGGCCCGTCATCCACGCATGTACAGCGGCCCCGGACAGGGTGCCGGCCATCGCTGCGATCCCGAAGGTGATGTGTCTCGAGCCATCCGTCCACAGCGTCAGCCACTCGAGACCGAAGGCCATCGGCGCGACGAACGTGAGCGATTCCGGGCGATGCGTGTTGGTGCCGACGTACAGGGCCTCCAGGGTGTCAGGGTCTTCGGGGACGAACCCCATGTGACCAGTCACGTACCAGCCTCCCACGACCAGCAACCCGATGATTGCGCCGCCGAACAACAGATCGGCGGAAGTCCGGAACGAACGTGCTGACAGACACCAGAGGATCACGGGCAAGGCCACCACGGCACTGATCACCATTCCGGACTGCGCCCAGCCGAGGACCGACGGGAGTGTCTGACCCGACGGCAACGAGATGTACACGGCTTCGATCGCATGAACCCGTAGAGGCGCCAGCAGCCCTCGCAATGTGGCGTAGGCCGTCACGGACATCACGCCGAGCACCATCAGTGATTTGAGGTTCCCGCCGCCGAGGCGCACGAGATTGCGCGCACCGCAACCCGACGCAAGCGTCATCCCGACGCCGAAGAGGAGACCACCCACCGCATGGGCCAGCCAGAGGAACCGCGACCCTGCGTAGATCGATTGCTGAAGGTCGACGCTTCCCGCGTACTGCAAGCCCTGGGCGCCGAGCATCGCGACCGCCATGGCGAGGACGTACATCCGGAGGCGGCCCAGATCACCGAACGTGACTGCGTCGGAGAACGCCCCCATGGTGCAGAAGGACGTGCGCTGGGATATGGCGCCGAACACGAAAGCTAGCGCGAAGCCGAGCAACGGGACAACGTCAGCGAGGTTCATGAACCGGGGATCGTGAGGTGGAAGTCGTACAGATCGGGGACTGGCGCGAGGCCACGCCGTGTTCGGCCACCCCCTCACCACGCCAATGCGCAAGACGGCGTCGCACGGGGGTTAGACCGGGGGCCTCGAGCCACCCGACTGGAGGTGACTGCCGTGGTGCCTTGCCGGTGCGATCAGCGCAGCTTGCCGAGGCGTTGCTTGGCCTTCTCGGCCGCCTCGGACAGCGGGTGCTTGGCCACGATGTCCTCGAGCGTCTTCCGCGCACCCGGCAGATCGCCGGCGGCTGCCTGGGAATTGGAGAGGATCAACATGGCGTCCGGCACCTTCAGGTGATCGGGATACGTCGCAAGCAGCTTCTGCTGGCTTGCGATGGCGTTCGTGTAATCCCCGAGCCGGTAGTAGGCCTCGCCCAGCCAGTACTGCGCGTTCGGCGCGAGTTCGTGCCGCGGGTAGAGCTTCAGGAACGCCTGGAACCCCTGGATGGCGCCCGGGGCATCGCCTGCGCGCTGCTTCGCGAGGGCCTGGTCGTAGCTGCGGCCCACCGCCAGAGGATCGAGGCTCGCCGCCGGCGCTGGCGCCGTCGGTGCGGTGGCAGGTGTCGCGGCCACCGCCGTAACGGGAGGCTTCACCACCACTGGCGCGACCGTCGCGGGCTCGGCCGCCGCCGGTGCTGTTGCTGCTGGCTGATTCTCGAGTCGACGCAGTCGGGCATCGACATCGGCCGCCTCCAGCCGCTTCAGCCGCGCCTCGAGGTCGGCTTCGAGCTTGGATGGCCCCGACGGTTGCTCCAGCCGCTTTAGGCGAGTATCGAAGTCTCCCGAAGTCGCGGTGCTTGCGGCCTCCAGCTTGCGGAAGCGCACTTCGTGGTCCGCCTCGAGCTTTCGAAGCTGGACATCCAGATCGGCTTCGAACTTCTTGAGGCGCAACTCGATGTCCGTCATCTGCTGGGCGAGCTTCTTTCGCTCAGCTGCTTCTTCCTTGGACAACTGCTCGAGGCGCCGCATGCGCGCGTCGGTGTCGTTGTACAAATCGCCCTGACGCTTGTCGGCTTTCTGAGCGCGATCGTTCGTCTGATCGACTCGGTTGGATATGTCCTCGACCTGACCGCGCAGTTCACGCACCTGGCGCCCGACACCCTCGACCTGATTCAACATGTCGAGAAGCGCCTTGCCTTGGTCAGCGCCCCCGGAGGGACGGGTCTGAGCGGCAGCCGGGCCGATGAGGCCCGCGCCGATCGCGATCACGGCGAGCAGGACGCGGGGCATCATCGGAAAGGCTCCTTATTGCAGACCAGGGTAGACGATATCGCTACGACGGTTCTCGGCGTAGGAATCCTCGTCCTGACCGGTGGCGCGGGGCTTCTCCTCACCGAAGCTCACGGCCTCGATACGATTGGCCGGCACACCGAGCACGGTCAACGCGCGCTTCACGCTGTCGGCCCGCCGTTGCCCGAGGGCCAGGTTGTACTCCGTGGACCCACGCTCGTCGCAATTGCCTTCCACGCGGATGCGGATCTTGCTGTTCTCCTGCAGGAAGTCGGCGTGGGCTGCGACGATCGTCGAGAACTCCTCGCGCACATCGAACCGGTCGTAGTCGTAGTAGACGCTGCGCTTGGACAGGAGGCTCGCGGGATCCCTCAGCGCAGAGCTGGCATCGCTGATCGGTCGCTCGTTCACACCGCCCTGGTTGAGCGCCTTGATCTCCGCTTCGGACTTCGCCTGGGCTTCCGCCTCGGCGCGCCGGCGGCGTTCCTCGTCCAGCTTGCGGTTCATCTCTTCCTGCTCAGCAGCCTGTAGTCGGCGCCGGGCTTCCTCTTCCTCCGCCTTCCGCTTGGACTCCAGCAGATCGCGTTGCTCGACGGCGGCACCGCCCTGCTCGGGCACATCCTGCGTGGCGCAGCCGGACACCAGAACGCCAGCCAGCACCAAGAAAATCAGCTTCTTCATCCGTTGCTCCTTGTCATCGTGACTTCGAAAGTGGACCCCACGCCGGTTCCCGGACGTTGCCGCCGGAATCGGAGATCCGCTGTTTCACACGGCCATCCCGCGACACTGCCGCCAGGATCCCGCGCTTGTTGTGCTCGGACGCGTAGAGAATCATGCGTCCGTTCGGGGCGAAGGTTGGCGACGAATCGATGCGGCCGTCGGTGAGCAGAACTGCCTCGCGGCTGCCAAGATCCTGGATCGCGACGTTATATCGGCCCGAATTCCGCTGGATGAAGCAGAAGCTGCGTCCATCCGGACTCCAGCGGGGCGTCACGTTGTAGCTCCCCTCGAATGTGACCCGCTCGACAGCCCCCCCGGTCGACGGCATCCGGTAGATCTGCGGAGACCCGCCGCGGTCCGAGGTGAACAGGATGGTGTTGCCGTCCGGGGACCACGCCGCCTCGGTATCGATGGCCTGGCTGTTGGTGATCCGGGTGAGCCCGCTACCATCGGCATTCACCACGTAGATCTGCGCCACACCGTCACGCGTGAGGGTTATGGTGAGGCGGCGCCCGTCGGGGGCCCAGGACGGGGCGCTGTTCGCGCCTTCGAAATCGGCAAGAACTGTACGGGTTCCGTCGACGAGGTTGTGGACGAAGACGATCGGCTTGCGCCTTTCGAACGAGACGTACGCGATCCGCGTGCCGTCGGGCGACCACGCCGGGGAGATGATCGGTTCCTTGTGCGCCAGGATGAAGTCCGCATTCCCGCCATCCGCGTCGGCCACCTGCAGTTCGAACCGTTCCGCCGCCTTCACCACGTAGCAGATCCGGGTGGAGAAGACACCCCGCTCCCCGGTGAGCTCCTCGTAGATGACATCGGCGATCTTGTGCGCCGTCGCCCGCAGCTGGGTCGGCGCGATCGTGTAGCTGAAGCCGGCCCGCTGGGACTCCTTGGTGGCATCCATCAACCGGAACCGCACCGCCAATCGCCCATCCGAGCGCTCGACCACGTTCCCGATGACCAGATTCTCCACCCCGCGACTCCGCATCTGGCGCCAGTCGACCTCTTCCGGCTCCGTCGGCGGCTTCGGGAGAGCGCCTGCTTCCTGGTTCCGAAACCAGCCGCTGCGTAGCAGATCCGCCTGGATGACCTCGGAGATGCGTTCCTTCTGCCGGTCCTGGTTGCCGAAGGGCAACACGGTGACTGGGACCTGGGTGCTGTTGCCGCCGATGATCTCGATGGTCAGCGCTGCGCGCGCCGTGGGCACGAGAGCACCGGCAAGGGCGAGACCGCCGACGAGGCGTCGGCGGAGCGGATCGACGATGGATGCGTTCGGCATGTCTGACATGGGCATGGATTATACGGGGCGATCGTGTCCGCGCTGCGTTTCAGTCAGACGGTCGGAACACTAAGGTGAGGTCACGGAGTTGCTGGAACAGTTCGATGTCGTCCGGCACGGGCACGCGCTCGGTCTTCTCGATGGCGCGCATGATGGCTCGATCGTAAACGGGCACCCCGCTCGATTTCACCAGATTCGCCTTGGCCACGGTGCCGTTCTGCAGCAGCCTCACCTCGACCACTGCCTGCGGGTTGCCGGCAATGTTAGGTGGAATCGTCATGTTGTTGCGGATCGCCGACTGAATCTGGGCCGTGAACTCGTCGAGCTGACGCAGCGCCTTGGCCGCCGCTGCCACCGCGGCGCGGCGCTCCGCTTCCGTCCTCTCCCGGACGGCCTTCTGTTCGTCGGCCACCCGCTGCTGCTGCTGCAGGGCATCGCGGAGCCGCCGAAGGTCCTCGTTCTGCGCCTCCTCCTCGGCCCGCCGTTTCGCGTCGGCCTCGGCCGTGCGCTCGGCATCGACCTTCTTCTGCTCCTCGGTGCGGCGCCTTTCCTCCGCCTCAAGGGCCTGCGTGACCTGCCTGCGCTCCTCCCGGCCCTGCCGCTCCTCGAAGGCCGCCAGGTCGCGCGCCTTTTTCCCCTCGGCACGGGCGTCGGGAATCGGCACTTCCGCCTTGACCTCGGCCCTCGGGATTTCCAGCTTCGCGGCCGCTGGCTTGCCGGACTCCACCTTCGGACTCGCCGGTTTGGGGGGCGGCGGCGGAGGCGACGGCGGCGCCTTGGCGGGCTCGGCAGGTTTCGCTTCAGCAGGCTTGGGGGGGGCCGGCTTCGGAGGCTCGACCGGCTTGGGCGCTGGAGGCTTCGGCGCTGGCGGTTCGATCGGTTTCGCGGGCTTCGCCGCTGCCGGCGGCGGCGCCACGACGGGTACAGGTGCCGGGGCACGCTTGGGCGCAGGCGGGATCTCGCGCCAGAGTTCCACCGTCAGCTTGGGCGGGGGGATCCGCTTCCATTGGAGTCCGACGACGAGGAACACGAAGAGCGCGACGTGCACCAGCACGGCGAGCAGCCCGGACAGCGCCACATCCGGGCGGCGCAGCGCAGCGAACATCAGTGCGTCCCCGGCCTCGTCAGCAAGCCGACACGGGCCACCCCCTGGCTCTGGAGGAGATCCATGATCCGCATGACCTGACCGTACTCCACGCGGCGATCGGCCCCCACGACCACCGGGCGTTCACGCTTCTTCTCGAGGGCTGCCTTCACCTCTCGGACGAGTTCCGATTCCGACACCGACCGGGCCGAGCCCCCGGCATCGCGATCGATCAGGACGACGCTGCCGCCGACCTTGATCGTGACTTCGAGGGGCTGGGCGGGTGGCTCCGAGGACTTCGAGACCTCGGGGAGATCGACCATGCCGGGATTCATCATCGGCGCGGTGACCATGAAGATCACGAGGAGCACCAGCATCACGTCGATGTACGGCACGACGTTGATCTGGCTCATGGTGGTGAAGCGCCGGCGGCGTTGTTCCATGGAGGCGTCCTTCGCTTGTGCGCGTGGATGTCAGGCGGAAGGGATGCGCTGGAGCAGGTTCTGGAACTCCTCCATCTGGCTCTCGAATCGATTGGCCAGGCGGTCGACGTCGCGGGAGAAGTGGTTGTACGCGATGACCGCGGGGATCGCCGCGAAGAGCCCGATGGCCGTGGCGATCAGCGCCTCGGCGATGCCAGGCGCCACGTTCGCGAGCGTCGCCTGCCCCACGTTCGCCAGCCCCCGGAACGAATTCATGATCCCCCAGACCGTTCCGAACAACCCGATGTACGGGCTCACCGAACCCACGGTCGCGAGGAAGTTGAGATGCGACTCGACCTGGTCCATCTCGCGCTGGTAGGTGGCGCGCATCGCACGGCGGACGCCATCCATCACCGTCGCGGAGCTGAGCCCGGGCTGGCGACGCAGCCGCGCGAACTCGCGATAGCCCGACAGGCAGATGCGCTCCAGCACGCCGGCCTGCGTTCCGTGGTTCGCGGCCGTCTGCAGCAGTTCGTTCAGATCTGCGCCCGTCTGCAGGTTGCGGAAGGCCTTCTCGAACTCCTCGGTCTGCCCACGTGTGCCGCGGATCGTGAAGATCTTCTGGAAGATGAAGATCCACGAGAAGAGCGACAGCACGAGGAGCAGCAGCATGACGAGCTGCACCGCGACGCTCGCGTGCGTGAAGAGATGGATGATGGAGAGATCGGTGGTGAAGTTCATGGGCGCTCGGATAGGGGTTCGGACGGCAGCCAGGCGGAGATTCTTTCACGCAGGTGGGAGGGCATGCGCGCGGGACGCAAGCCCTCCGCGGCGACGCACGCGAGATGCACGCGACCGGTCGCCAGGATTTCGTCGTCGCGCGACACCTGCTGACGCACGACCATCTGGGCGCCGCCGACGACTTCGACGCGCAGGCCGACCACCAGCAAGTCGTCGAGCCGCGCGGGCTTCGCGTATTCGACCTCGAGGCTGCGCACGATGAAGAGCACGCCGTCCTTCGACGCCAGCGCGCGGCATTCGATGCCGAGATGCCGCAGCCACTCCATGCGGCAGCGCTCGAAGAAATCGAGATAGCGGGCGTGGTAGACGACCCCGCCGGCATCGGTGTCCTGGAAGTAGGTCCGGATCGGGATCGTGAAAAGCCCGTCGCCGACGTCGACGACGGGAGCCGGAGCGGCCGTCTCGCGCCTCACGTCAGGTGCCCGTCCAGAGTTCGCCGCTCGCGGGGCGCGCGGGCGCGTCGACGCCGAAGTGCCGGTAGGCCAGCAGCGTGGCGACGCGGCCGCGCGGGGTGCGCTGGAGCAGGCCCTGCTGGATGAGATAGGGCTCGAGGACATCCTCGATGGTGTCGCGCTCCTCGCCGATCGCGGCGGCGAGGTTGTCGACGCCGACGGGGCCGCCACCGAACTTCTCCAGCACGGCGAGGAGCAGCTTGCGGTCCATGACGTCGAGACCGCTCGGATCGACATCGAGCATCGAGAGCGCCGCGTCGGCCACTGGACGGGTGATCACACCGTCGGCCTTGACCTGCGCGAAATCACGGACCCGACGCAGCAGGCGGTTGGCGATCCGGGGCGTCCCGCGCGATCGTGCCGCGATCTCCAGCGCGCCGTCCTCGACCATCTCGACCTCGAGCAGGCGGGCCGAACGGCGCACGATGCGCGTCAGTTCCTCGGGGGTGTAGAACTCCAGGCGCGAGACGATCCCGAAGCGGTCGCGCAGCGGGTTGGTGAGCATCCCGGCGCGGGTGGTGGCGCCCACCAGCGTGAAGGGCGGGAGATCGAGCTTCACGGACCGCGCCGCGGGCCCCTCACCGATCATGATGTCGATCTGGAAATCCTCGAGCGCCGGGTAGAGCACCTCCTCCACCACGGGCGAGAGTCGATGGATCTCGTCGATGAAGAGGACGTCGTTGGGTTCGAGGTTGGTCAGGAGCGCCGCGAGGTCGCCCGCGCGTTCCAGCACCGGCCCGGAGGTCTGGCGGAGGTTCACGCCCATCTCGCGCGCGACGATGTGCGCCAGCGTCGTCTTGCCGAGCCCGGGCGGGCCGAACAGCAGAACGTGGTCGAGGGCTTCCTTCCGGTGACGCGCGGCCTCGATGAAGATCGACAGCTGTGCACGAATCTTCTCCTGGCCCACGTATTCGTCGAGTTGACGCGGCCGGAGGGCGCGCTCCAGGGCTTCCTCCTGGACGCCCTGGGGTGCAGCAGCGATGAGGCGGTCCGCCTCGATCATGGCGTCAGGCGCATCCTGCGCCCGCCACGCGACGGGCTGGAGAGATCCGCGAGGGGCGCACCGTGCTCAGCGCCCGCCCGCCGCCAGGAAGTCCGCGACGAAGGGATCAGCTGACGCGGAGAGCCCGCGGGCCTGAGCCGCCAGCGCGGCCGCGACGCGGTCGAGGCGCGCGCCGAAGATCCCGCTCACCTTCATGATCAGCGTGCGCTGGTACTTGGCGCCGAGCGGCGAGAGCGCGAATCGCTGTCCCTCGACGTTCTCCACGGCCTTGAAGGAGAACCGCGCCTCGCGATCCTCGTCGTCCCAGACGTAGGTCAGGATCTTCTGTTCCTCCTCCGTGCCCGGGAAACCCTGGATCAGCTTGCCCGACATGGTGAGCGCGCCCGCCACGTGGAACTGGACCGAGTGGTCGATGATCTTCGCCTGCTTACGGCCGACGTCGCTTTGGAAGTGGTTCACCAGTGTGTCGAGCTCGCCATCGGTGAAACTGACTTCCGCCATCTCGGCCCACTCGGACGACATCCAGGTGAGCGAGGTCCAGTCCGCCTGCACCCGTTCCAGGAGCGGCGCGGCGATCGCAGCCTCGGCGGCGTCGTAACTTGCGTTGCCGCGCTTCCAGTCGCGACCGAGGTTCTGTTCACGACCGATGCGAGAGAGGATGTCGCGCGCCGCCACGAGGGACTGCTGTTTCAAGTAGCGGTTGCCCAGCGCGATGGTGGTCTTCCAGTCGTGCACCGCGAGCAGTTCCTGGATGCGGGTCTCCCTGGCTGTCGCGAAGGCGGTTGGGGCGAGAAGAGCAAGAGCGAGCAGGGCAACGAAGTAGGAGACTGAGAAGCGGGCCAGGCGGCCGAACGCAGGATGCATGAAGGATTCCGTGACGAGAGTGCACTGGTCGATGGGGCGGTCATGGGAAGCCCGCCCGGATGGAACGAAATTATAGTCGCGTCGGGGTTCGCTCCGGCGCAATTCCCGGGTCATGGACCCGGGATCGGCATGGGGGTTCCGACCGCCCGGGCTCAAATCCGGGACAGCATCCGCAGCGCCTGCCGGATGGCATCCTGCAACGGCAGATCCGGCGGCAGCTTCGCGAGCGTCGCCCGGGCTTCCTTGTCGCCATAGCCCAGGGCGACGAGTGCGTTCAACGCATCGCTGCCGGCGGGCGCTGTCGCTCCCGGCACCGGCACACTCCCCGGAACCAGGGCCAGCTTGTCCTTGAGTTCAAGCATCAGGCGCTCCGCCGTCTTCTTGCCGATGCCCGGGATGCGGATGAGGCGCGCGCTCTCCTGCTGGCTCACGGCGGCGTACAGCTCGTCAACCGACATCCCGGACAGCACCGCGAGCGCGATCCGCGCGCCGATGCCCGTGATCTTGATGAGCTGGCGGAACACCTGTCGCTCGCCCTCGGTCGCGAACCCGTAGAGGAGGTGCGCATCCTCCCGGACCACGAGATGCGTGAAGAGCCGCACCTCGGCGCCGGTCGCGGGGAGCTGGTAGAACGTGCTCATCGGAACGTCGATCTCGTAGCCGACGCCGTGCACGTCGACGACGACGGACGGCGGCTGCTTCTCGAGAAGTCTGCCGGTCAGGCGGGAGATCATCCGAGCCTCCCGCCGCGCATCCGCAGACCCGCCGTCGGCAACCCGCCGAGACCGAGCCCTCCGTGTGCATGACAGATGGCGCAGGCGAGCGCGTCGGCCGCATCGGGCGACGGCACGCCGGGCAGACGCAGCAGACGCTTCACCATCTCCTGGACCTGTTCCTTCTTCGCGTGGCCATTGCCGACCACGGCCTGCTTCACCTGCAGGGCGGTGTACTCGGCCACCGGAAGATCGCGGAGCACGGCAGCGCAGATGGCGGCGCCGCGGGCCTGACCCAGCAGCAGCGTGGATTGCGGATTCACGTTCACGAACACCTTCTCCACGGCGACCTGCATGGGTGAGCCCTGATCGATGACCTCGTGGAGGCCCGCGAGGATGGTGCGCAGACGCTCGGGCAGGTCGGTCTTCTCGTCGGTGGTGATCCGGCCGCTCGCGACGTACGTGAGCGCCTGCCCGACGCGATCGATGATGCCGTAGCCGGTGATGCGCAGGCCGGGATCGATGCCCAGGATGCGCGTGCCGCCGGCCGGAATGGGCATCAGTCGTCGATCACGGCGTTGGTGTAGACCTCCTGGACGTCGTCGAGGGCTTCGAGGGCGTCCAGCAGCTTCTGCATCTTCACGGCGTCGTCACCGGTCATGACCGACTCGGTGGCGGGCTTCATGATCACTTCGGCGAATTCGGGCTTGAGCCCTGCCTTCTCCAGCGCCTCCTTCACCGTCACGAAGTCGGTGGTGGGCGCCGTGAGCACCTCGATCGAACCGTCGTCGTTCGTCACGACGTCGTCGGCGCCCGCGTCGATCGCGACTTCCATCACGCGATCCTCGCTGCTCCCGGGCGCCAGCACGAGCTGGCCACAGTGCTTGAACAGGAAGGCCACCGAGCCGTCGGTCCCGAGGTTGCCACCGTGCTTCGCGAACGCGTGGCGCACGTCGGCGACGGTTCGGGTGCGGTTGTCTGTCATGCAGTCGACGATCACCGCGGCCCCCGCGACACCGTAGCCCTCGTAACGGATCTCCTCGTAGTCGACGCCATCCAGTTGCCCGGAGCCGCGCTTCGTGGCGTTGTCGATGGTGTCCTTCGGCATGTTCTGGTCGCGCGCCTTCTCGATCGCGAGACGCAGGCGGGCGTTGGTGCCGGGGTCACCGCCGCCGAGGCGCGCGGCGACCGTGATTTCCTTGATGAGTCTGGTGAAGATCTTGCCGCGCTTCGCATCCGTCGCGGCTTTCTTGTGCTTGATGTTGGCCCACTTGCTGTGTCCTGCCATGGCGGCCTCGTGACCCTTGAAAGTGACTCTCGGAAATATGTTCTGCGGGCGGCGGTCTGCGCGCGGATGGCGCGACCTGATTGATATACTTTTCAGAATCTTATCACCCGCCCTCCGGAGCCCGCCATGCCCGAACCCATGCTGATCGCGAAGTCCGAGCGCGAGCTCTTCCTGCTGCCCGGACTCGCCAACCGGCATGGCCTCATCACCGGCGCGACCGGCACCGGCAAGACCGTGACACTGCAGCGGATGGCCGAGCAGCTCTCGTCGATCGGCGTGCCGGTGTTCATGGCGGACGTGAAGGGCGACCTCTCCGGGCTCTCGCAGGCCGGCGCGTGGAACCCCAAGCTGAAGGAGCGCGCCGAGCGCCTCGGCTTCGGGGATCTCGAGTTCTCGGCGTTCCCCACGACGTTCTGGGACGTGTGGGGCGAGAAGGGGCACCCGGTCCGGGCGACCATCTCCGAGATGGGCCCGCTGCTGCTGGGTCGACTCCTCAACCTGAACGACACGCAGCAGGGCGTCCTCACGCTCACCTTCAAGATCGCCGACGACAACGGGCTCCTGCTGCTCGATCTGAAGGATCTCCGGGCGATGATCCAGTTCGTTGGCGAGAACGCGAAGGAATTCACCACGAGCTACGGCAACATCTCCGCCGCCTCGATCGGCGCCATCCAGCGCGGCCTGCTCGAGGTGGAACATCAGGGCGGCGACAAGCTCTTCGGCGAACCGGCGCTCGATCTCGACGACCTCATGCAGACCGGCGCGAAGGGCCGCGGCGTCATCAACATCCTCGCCGCCGACAAGCTGATGAACACGCCGAAGGTGTACGCCACCTTCCTGCTCTGGCTGCTGTCCGAACTCTTCGAGCGGCTTCCCGAGGTGGGCGACATCGACAAGCCCAAGCTCGCGTTCTTCTTCGACGAGGCGCACCTGTTGTTCGACGATGCGCCCGAGGCGCTGGTCACCAAGGTCGAGCAGGTCGTCCGACTCATCCGGTCGAAGGGGGTGGGCGTGTACTTCGTCACCCAGAATCCGCTCGACGTGCCGGAGTCCGTGCTGGGTCAACTGGGCAATCGCGTGCAGCACGCCCTGCGCGCGTTCACGCCCCGCGACCAGAAGGCCGTGAAGACCGCCGCGAGCACCCTCCGAGCGAATCCGAAGCTCGACACCGCGACAGTGATCACCGAACTCGGCGTGGGCGAGGCGCTGGTCTCCTTCCTAGACGAGAAGGGCCGTCCGGAGATCGTCGAACGCGCCTTCGTGGCGCCCCCCTCCTCCCGGATCGGTCCGGCCACCGACACCGAACGCCGCGCGGTCATCGAAGGCTCGGCCGTCTACGGCACCTACGAGAAGACGGTCGATCGCGAATCCGCCTTCGAGAAACTGCGCGACCGGCGGGGCAGCGAAGCCGCCGCCCCGGTGGCCCCCACGAAGGCAGCCGCCGAACAGGAAGGCAGCGGCGGCGGCATCCTCGGCGGGCTCGCCAACATCCTCTTCGGCTCCACGGGCCCTCGCGGTGGCCGCCGGGAAGGCGCGGTGGACGCCGCAGCCAAGAGCGTCGCGCGATCGGTGGGCTCGGCCGTGGGCCGCGAGATCGTGCGGGGCGTGCTCGGTTCGATTCTCGGAGGCGGCGGGAGACGCCGCTGAGCCACCCGGGCTCCGCTTCCCCGGAGAGCGGCGCACCGCATCCCGCGGCCATTGGCGCCCTTCTGGTCGGGTTGGCGGCCTTCGGGTTCTCGCTGAAGTCGATCCTGATCAAGCTGATGTACGGCCACGGCGTCGACGCCGCGACCGTCATGGCGCTGCGCATGATCCTGGCCGCGCCCTTCTTCCTGATCCTCGCCCTCTGGCCGGGCCTGCCCGGCCGCAGCGGATCTCCGGAACTGCGCGACTGGCTGTATCTCGTCGCGCTCGGCTTCATCGGTTCCTATCTTTCCTCGTGGCTCGACATGCTGGGGCTCCAGTACGTCTCGGCCGGCCTGGAACGACTCATCCTGTTCCTCTACCCGACCATGGTGGTCCTGCTCTCGGCGTGGTGGCTGCACATCCGTATCGGCCGCCGACAGCTGACCGCGCTCGTGCTGTCCTACGTCGGCATCGGGCTCGTGTTCGCCGACCAGTGGCTCGCCCACACCGTGCAACGCGACATCGTGAAGGGCAGTGCGCTCGTGTTCGGGAGCGCGCTCGTCTACTCGGTCTTCCTGATCGGTTCGTCGCGCGTCGTCCATCGTTTCGGCGCGGTCCGGTTCACTTCGTGGGGCATGCTCGTGGGCACGCTGTGCTGCCTCGTGCAGTTCTTCGCCGGCCACGGCGTCGCGGATCTGCGACTCCCGATGCCCGTCTACGGCATCGCGTTCGCGATGGCCATCTTCTCCACCGTGCTGCCGAACATCTTCATGTCGGAAGGTCTGCGGCGCATCGGGGCGAATCGCGCCGCACTCGTGGGGACGATAGGCCCGGTGGTGACCATCGCGCTGGGTGCCACGGTGCTGGGCGAACACATCGGCCCCCTGCAGTACGCCGGCGCCGGGCTCGTCCTGATCGGTGTGTTCCTGGTGAGCGCGCGGCCCGCGGTGCGCAAGGCTGGCTGAGGTCCGCGCCGGACGCTGACAAGAACCTGAGCCATCCGCGCGGATCGCGTGAACGGATCAGAGTCTTCCCGACGGTGGCGTTGCCACCTCGATGCGCCGACGGATCGCGGCCGCACGCTCCGCGTCACCCGCCACGATGGCCGCCTTCTCCTGCACCCCGAGCCATGGAAGCAGTGCGCCGCGATGGCCGCCTTCGGACGCCGCGTCCACCGCGATGTCGATCCCCGTCGGTGGCAGGGCGCTTCGGCGGAAGAGCGCGGCTGCCGCCACGAGCCGCGATGTCGTGGCGTCGATCGCTTCGAGCGCGGCAAGCCTGCCAGCGTCGTCGCGGGCCTTGACCACCGCAGCGTGCACCAGCGGCAGCCGCGCGACATCGATCCCTTCCCAGGTCCCGGCGAGATAGGCGGCGTAGGCCTGCTCCTCGGGGCCGGCCTCGCGCGCGACATCGCGGGGTTCCGGGCACTGCGCGTAGTCCAACGCAGCGGATGCCACCGCGCAGCGCACGAGCCTGACGCGGGCCACGAGGTCCGGGCGACCCGTCGCGGACACCGCATCGACGGCCCGCTCGAAATCCCGCTCCGCCAGTTCTACACGCCCGGAGAGACGATGGCGCAGATACGCATCGAGCGCGCTCTCCATGTCGAGTTGCCAGTCCGGCACTGGCGGCGACGCGCCGCACGCCGCAAGTAACAGGGTGCTTGCAGCGATCCCGGCCGAGAGCATCGCGCGCGCCCTCATGGCAACCTCGCCTTCGCATCGGTGCCCGATCTGGCGAACGGCCACTTGCGGTTCATCTCGCGCAGGAGGTCATCGGCGCGCCGCACGCTGTCGTCCACCTGCAGCCGCAGGGCGGCGAGATCGCCGCCGGCATCCTTCGCACCGGCCGACAGCGTCTTCAGATCCGCTGATGCGGCCTTCGCGTTGTCCAACACCATGTCGAGCTTCTCCGTGGTCGCGCGGAGGTCGGTCATGACCCCCGTCAGTTGCACCATCGCCTTGCGCGCCTCGTCCGCAGGGCCATCCTGGCCGAGGAGCTTCCGGTCGGCATCGGCGATCAGCCGATCGATCCGCGCAGACACACGCCCGAGGGATGCGCCCAGGGCCTGCAGATCGTCGATGCTGCGCGCCAGGCGCGCACCGGCGGCGGGATCGCCAGTCACTGCCTCCATTGCGCCGCCAGGCCCCGCCATGCGCGCGGTCACTGTTTCAAGATTCGCAAGGCTCCGGGCAAGGCTGCCTTCGGCAGCCGTCAGCGCCTCGGTCTGCCGCAGCACGGCCTCGACGCGCGCGAGGATCGCGGGCAGGCCGGCCATGGCATCGCCGCTCGACAACGGACGGACCGCACCCGGTGGCAGCGATGGCCCCGACGTCTCGGGATTCACCACATCGATGCGGGCGGCGCCGACCATCGGACGGACCAGCGTGAAGACGCTCGACTGCTGCAGCCAGTGCGCATCGCGCTCGCGCAGGACGATCTCGATGCGCACCGAACCGTCGGCATTCAGCGCCATCGACCGCACGCGTCCGAGCGAGAACCCGGACAGCGTCACGGGGGTACCGGAGTCGATTCCCTGCGCATCGCGCGTCTGCAGGTAGAGATGGCGCGAGGGTTCGAAGACGCCGCGCGCGTGGAGGGCGTAGACGGCGAGCGCCACGATCGCGACCGGCGCGATGAGCGCCAGCAGCCACGCCTTCAGGCGCAGATGGCGGATGGCGACAGGCCGTACAGCGGTGCGTTCCATGGATAGTCGATGATCCAGCAGGCGCCGAGTTCATCGCGCAGCGCGGTGAACGTGACGTCCAGAAAATGCGGGTAGGCGACGTCCGGAAGCATCAGCCCCGGACGGTCGACCAGCACGAGCGGTGCACGCAGCAGCACCGCCTGCAGCAGCTTGGCCACGAAGCGCTCTTCACGGTCGAGATCGGGATCCCGCGCGTGGGCGCAGCTCGCGAACCCCACGCGCTCGAGCAGCGCCATCGCGATGGCGTCGGCGGCGTCCTCGTCGAGATCCTGCCGGTAGCGCGGCACGATGGCAATGTTCTCCATCACCGAGAGATTGGCACGCAGCGGCAGCGATTCGGCCACCAGCGCCGCCTCCGGATGCGCCGCGATCAGCGCCTCGCGGGCATGCGTGTCGACCACCCAGCGGACCGGCACGCGATCGGTACCGACGAGCTTCATCGCCGCCATCTCACAGGTACTGGAACGCGAGCACGGACACCTCGATCAGCATCAGCACGAAGAACAATCGCACCATCCCGTTCAGCACGGCGATCGGCGCGTGGAACATGCGCTGCGGCGCGTTGAGGGACTCCGCGATGGGAATGATGGTCACGGCGAGCCCGAACGCCAGCACCTTGGCCCAGAGGGCCACCATCGCCGTCGGCGACACCACCTCCGCGACGACGTGGCGCAGCTCGGCGTCGTGCGTGGCCCAGGGTTCGAAGCCCGTCACCACCAGGTGCGCGCAAAGCAGCGAAACCGCGACGGCGGCAGACGTGAGGGCAAGCAGCGACACCGTACCTGCGATGACGCGCGGCACGAGTTCCAATCGCATCGGATCGATGCCCATGCGCTCCATCGTGCCGAGCTCGTTGCGGATGCGCATCAGCGCCACTTCGGTGGCCATCGCGGCGCCGGTGCGCAAGGCCACGAAGAAAGCGGTGAGCAGCGGGACGATGTCGAGCACCAGGGCGCGCAGCGAGAATTGAAAAACGTATTGGAAGATGCCGAGACCGCGCGCGGCGTCCACCAGGATCTGCGTGACGACAAGGCTCAGCAACGCGATGAACCCGGTGAACCAGGGAAGGATCTGCCAGGCGGTGAAGTAGATCTGCCTCGCCACCACCTCGCGAGTCGCGCTGTTGTAGGTGGATGGCGACACTGCGTCGCGCAATGCGGCGGCGGCGAATCGGACGAGCGCGATCCAGGCCTGGAGTCTCGCTTCGAGACCGCGATGGGCGGGAAGTGTGGAATCGTCTGCGGCCATGGGCGACCTTCCTGCGTGCACGGACGACCCGAACGTATCACAGCGCGGCGGACCGGGCCGGCCCCAGCCATCAACCGCAGGGCTGCACCGGATGCGGGCCTAAAGGCGTCTCTCTCGGTGCATTACTTGCTAACCGAAGCCGCCGGCGGTTTGTCGGTGCGCCATCACACATAAAGAGACTAAAGAAGACTGATTTTCCGTCGACAGAGCGATTGCCTGTAAGGCTCTTCGACACGTGGAGTCGCGTGTCAGCCGATGTCATTGCACGACAGCGAAGCCGTGCCATGCCCGGTGGTGACTTGCGACACCTGTGTCGATGCGTTGGCAGCTGTGGGCCTCCAGGGCGCTCGCGCCCCGGAAGTCGAATTCCCTCATGAGTGGAGTATCTGCAGATGAAGAAGTGCAACCAGCCCGACCCCAGAACCTTCCGAGCGATTCCCCGATTGATGTTTTCTGCCGCTCTTGCGGCTGGTGTGTCGGGCGCATTCGCAGCGCCACCGGCCGTGGTGCCGAGCGACGGCATAGTGGGCTACATGAAGGGGCGGGTTCTGGTGAAGCCGCGGGCGGGTCTGTCCATCGCAGAACTCGACAAGGAACTCAAAGTTCACGGTGGACGACGTGTCGAACACCTCAAACAGCTCGACATCCATGTGGTCGAACTGCCGGGCAATGCGAACGAGCAGGCGATCGCCAAGCTGCTCGCCAAGAACCCGCGGTTCAAGTTCGCTGAACTGGATCTCGTCGTTCAACCCAACCTCACCACGAACGATCCGGCGACCGGCTCGGCGTGGTACCTCGCGAAGGTCGGCGCGCCCTCGGCCTGGGACTTCAGCGTGGGGAAGTCCGTGACCATCGCGATCCTCGACACCGGCGTGAACAGCGCGCACCCGGACCTCGCGGCGAACATCGTCCCGGGCTGGAACGTGGTCGACAACAACAACAACACCGCTGACGTGTACGGCCACGGCACCGCCGTCGCCGGCGTGGCCGCGGGGGTCGGCAACAACATGGTCGGCGCCGCCGGCATCGCATGGCAATCGAGGATCATGCCGGTGCGCGTTTCCGGGCTCGACGGCTCCGCCTCGTACAGCAACATGGCGAAGGGCATCACTTGGGCGGCGGACCAAGGTGCCAGGGTGGCGAACCTCAGCTATCAGAGCGTGGCGGGCAGCGCGACGATCTCCTCCGCGGCGAGCTATCTCCGCAACAAGGGCGGGGTGCTCGTCGTGTGCGCCGGCAACTCCGGCACTCAACTGTCGTTCGCGACCGACGCGAACATCACGGCAGTCTCGTCGACCAACTCGGACGACACGTTCTCCAGCTTCTCGAGCTTCGGGACCTTCGTCGACATCGCGGCGCCCGGCAACGGGATCTACACGACGGACGCCGGGGGCGGCTACTCCAACTGGGCCGGGACGTCGTTCTCGAGTCCGATCGTCGCCGGCGTGTACGCGCTGATGATCGCGTCCAACCCGCTCCTCACACCCGCGTCGCTCGACAACGCGATTCTTTCCTCTGCGAAGGATCTGGGCACCGCCGGCAAGGACAGTTACTTCGGCGCCGGCCGCGTGGATGCGGCCCGTGCGGTGTCCACCGCCCGGGCGATGGTCGCGACCGACACGACCGCGCCGTCGACCAGCATCACATCTCCCGGAGGTGGCGGTGTGCTCTCCGGCATCGCGAACGTCGACGTCTACGCTGCCGACCCGTCGGGTGTGACGTCGGTCGAGATCTACGCGAACAACAAGCTGATCGCCACGGATACGGCCTCGCCCTACCAGTTCGCGATCGACACGACCAAGTTGCCCGACGGCGCCACGAGCCTCACTGCGAAAGCGAAGGACAGCGTGGGCAACGTCGGCACGTCTTCCGCGGTGAACGTGACCATCGCGAACGACACGATCGCGCCGACGGTGAGCATCGCGAATCCGACGGCCGGCGCCGTGGTCACGGGCACGGTCACGGTGACCGCCAGTGCGACGGACAACAAGAGCGTCGCCAAGATCAGCCTGCTGATCGATGGCAAGGAAGTCGCGGTCAGCTATGGCGGATCGCTTTCTTACGCGTGGAACACCGGCGGCACGACGACGAAGGGTGCGAAAAAGGGCAAGAACACCACGACATCGACGACGGCGTCGATCCAGGTCAGAGCACAGGACGCGGCCGGGAACACCGGATCCGCGTCGGTGACGGTGACGAAGAACTGAGCAGCGAGCAGCACGTAGTTGGTCGAGGGCCTGTGATGCCCATGTGGATCACAGGCCCTCAAAGCTTTCGAATCCGCATTCCGAAAGGTATGTTGTCTTCGCGCTTCGATGTGCTTGTCGGATCCTTTCGACCCTCTGCGCGTGCATCCTGAACCACCTGGTCGCGCGCCCACTGGCAGGTCAACGCAACGGCGCGAGGCGTACGACGTCGCAATCCACCGTACACGCCACCAGACCGTCGCTGGCGCCGAACGTTTGATCGAAGGCACGAACCCCGACATCCGACGGCTGCATCGTCCGGCGTCCGGCTCAGCGCCGATGTTCAAGACAGCCCGCAAGGTCTGGGGCCGAGGCCGATCTCGGTCTGACCCACCGTGCCACAGTTGTGGCGACCCCAAAAGAAAAGCCCCGCAGGGCGGGGCTTTCGTGACCACTGCGCGGGGAAGTGATCAGGCAGAACGATTGCGGCGGCGACGCCATGCCGACGTGGCACCCGCGATACCGAGACTCAGCAGCGCGATGGAGGCCGTGCCGGGTTCGGGAAGCTGGCCGCCCCCGGGGGGAACGGTACCGTCGTCGAACGCGAGGAGCGCGATATTGGACATACCGGTCTGGCCACTGAAAGTCCAGCTCCCCGTAGCGTCCGCCTTCGCCAGTTCGACGATGAAAATATCGGGGTCCGTTGTGGACGTCGTGGACGGATTGTCCCGCCCATCACCGAAGTGGAAGTAGAGGAACATCCGGTCGTAGCTGTTCCAGAGCGTGCTCGTGAAGCTCCAGCTGCCGGTCTGTCCGCCCACACCCGTGATGTTCAGGTCGCCACCATTGCTGTTCGCGGCATCGCGGTCGATCAGAACGGTGGTGGTTGGCGCGACCAACCCGAGTTGCGTGTTCAGCAAAGACACGAGTGCGCCATCGCCGAGATTATCGAGTCCGCCGTAGCAAGTCCCGCCGACGAGCCCGGGATCGACCGTCGTCGTTTGAATCCCAAGGGACGCATTCCCACAGGTCACCGCGGCAGCGTTGGCAATACCGATGCTCGCAAGCGAAAGCACCGCGGAACAGAGAATCGTTTTGATGAGTTTCACGAAAGGCTCCTCATTTGGACACGGACAATTTACTGCTTTCATGTCGGGAAAAGCAATAACTCGACCAATGTCTATTTCCCTAATAATTACAGATAGTTAAATTTCTTCGGCGGTAGATCTTTTACGGGCCTGTAATTTTCGTCGACAAGGAATCCGCGATGAGGTCAGAAGCGAGGCGGTCTCTGGCTGCCGAGTGCAGAACGCAGCTCGATTTGGAAGGGCTGGGCGGTGGCCTGGGAGCCTCGGTGCCGCGGCAACAGCGGGGGTTCCTCACTCCGTCCGAGAGACAGCCCGAAACCGCAGCCCTGGCTGGCCGCGCATCAGAGCAAGAGCAGTGCGCTCAAAGCCACTCTGACCACGGTTGTTCCATAACCCCTTGGCGCCCCACGGGGGTTCTTGTACGGGGAAGAGCCTTGCGTCAGGGACGACGCCAGTGGACGCCTTGCACGCTATAGTCTGCCGGGTGGCGCCGCGTCCCGCAGCGCAGCAGTACAAGACATCGAGAACGCACGCCCATGACCCCGTCGCCCCGATCTCCCGCGACTCCTGAAGCGCTGCCCCCCGCGCTACGCGGTGAGCGATTCACCATCGACGGCGTGAGCTGCTACGTGGCCGGCGAGGGGCCTCCGCTTCTGCTTGTCCACACGGTCAACGCGGCCGCATCGGCCGCCGAAGTCCGCCCGCTCTTCGACCACTACCGCGCCACCCACACGGTGTTCGCCCCTGATCTGCCGGGTTACGGATTCAGCGACCGCTCCGATCGCGCCTACACGCCGCGCCTGATGACCGATGCGCTGCACACGATCGCAGCGCAGGTCCGTCAGCGCTGCGGCGACGTTCCGGTGGACGCCCTGGCCGCGTCGCTGAGTTGCGAGTTCCTGGCGCGGGCCGCCGTCGAAAAACCTGACACGTGGGGCCGCATCGCCCTCGTCAGCCCCACGGGGCTCATGGGCCGCAAGGCGCGACGGGGACCACCTGGCAGCACCCGCGCGGTGCCCGGACTGCATGCAGTGCTGAGCGTGCCGCTCTGGTCGGACGCCCTCTTCCGCGGTCTGACCCGGCCGGGCGTCGTGCGCTACTTCCTCGAACGCACCTGGGGCGGGAAGAACATCGACGAGGAGATGTGGGCCTACGATGTCGCAACGGCGCGGCAGCCCGGCGCGCGGTTCGCCCCGCTCCACTTCCTGTCGGCCGGTCTTTTCAGCGCGGACGTCCACACGCTTTACGACGGCATGACCCAGCCGGTGTGGATGAGTCACGGGGTCCGCGGCGACTTCACCGACTATCGCGGCAAGACCTTCCTCGAAGGGCGTCCGAACTGGCAGTTCACGATCTTCCAGACGGGTGCGCTGCCGTACTTCGAAGTGCCGGACGAGTTCTTCCGAGCGTTCGACGGCTTCCTGGCCGGGACACCAACGACCCGCTGAGCCCCGTCAGCGACTGAGCACGAACCCTTCGTACCCCTTCGCCGCGACCTCATCGCAGATCTTCCGGTAGCGCACCATCCCGCCCGCGTAGGGCATGAACACCCGCGGCTTGCCGGGAACGTTCGCCCCGAGGTACCAGGAGTGATGCGCCTGGGGAAGCAGCGTCGCGGCCGCGGCGGCGTTCACCTTCTCCACCCAGTCGTCCACGGCGTCCTCGCGGGGCTCGATGCGCGTGAGGCCATGGCGGCGCATGTGGGCGATGCAGTCGGTGATCCACTCCACGTGCTGCTCGATGGGGATCGGCATGTTGCAGAGCACGGACGGGCTGCCGGGCCCCGTGATCGTGAACAGGTTCGGAAACCCGGCCACCTGCAGTCCCAGATAGTTGCGCGGCCCGGCGTGCCAGGCGTCGGCCAGCGAGAGCGTGTCGCGCCCGCGGATGTCGATGCGCAGCAGGGGCCCCGTCATCGCGTCGAACCCCGTCGCGAACACGATGAGGTCCAGCGGATAGTCCTTCTTGCGCGTGCGTACGCCGGTGGGCGTGATCGCCACGATGGGGTCCTTGCGTACGTCGACGAGCGAGACGTTGTCGCGGTTGAAGGTCTCGAAGTAGTTCGTGTCGATCGGCGGGCGCTTCGCGGCGTACGGATGATCGATGTCGGCCAGCGCCTTGGCGGTCTTCGGATCCTTCACGATCTCGCGGATCTTCCCGCGCAGGAACTCGCGTGCGGTGTCGTTGGCTTCCTTGCTCATCAGCAGATCGCGGAACGTCGCGCGGAACTGCAGCCCGCCCTTCTCCCATGCCGCCTCGTAGATGGCCTGCCGCTCCTCCGGCGTGACGTCGAACACCGACCGGTCGGCGATCCGGAACGGATGGGCGTTCGGCGTGCTGTGCGTCACCTCGCGGATCTCGTCCTGGTGCTCGCGAACCCACTGCTTGAACTCCGGCGTCAGCGGCGCGTTACGGGCCGGCACACTGTAGTTCGCCGTGCGCTGGAAGACGGTCAGGTGCGCCGCCGTCTCGGCGATGACGGGTGCCGACTGGATACCCGTGGACCCGGTACCGATCTGACCGACGCGCTTGCCGTTGAAGTCCACGCCCTCGTGGGGCCACTGCCCGGTGTGGAACCAGCGCCCCTCGAAATGCTCCAGTCCGGGGATCGCCGGGACGTTCGCGGTGGAGAGGCAACCCACCGCCGTGATGAGGAACTTCGCCGTGAAGTGCTCGCCCTTCTCGGTCGTCACGCGCCAGCGGTTCGAGAACTCGTCGTAGTGCGCGGACACGACGCGGGTGCCGAAGCGGATGTCACGCTTCAGGTCGAACCGCTCGGCCACGAAGTCGAGGTAACGGAGGATCTCGGCCTGTCCCGGGTACCGCTCGGACCACTCCCATTCCTGCAGCAGTTCCGGCGAGAACGAATAGCAGTAGGAATGGCTCTCGGAATCGCAGCGCGCGCCGGGATAGCGGTTCCAGTACCACGTGCCGCCGACACCATCCCCGGCCTCCAGCACCCGCACGGAGAGCCCGAGTCGGTCGCGCAGACACAGCAACTGGTACATGCCGGAGAACCCGGCACCGATGATGAGGGCGTCGAGCTCGTTCGGCGCGGTGTTGGCTTCGGTGGTCATGCAGCTTCCTCGGTGAGTCCCTTCTTCGACAGCGACGTGCTCGCCGCGTCTTCCATCGCACTCCGGGAGGCTACTCCGCGTCCACCCGGACGATCCACCCCTTCGTCCCCTCGTTCGCAGCGGGGTACCGCGCCAGCACCAGGGGATCATGTCCGGGGATGACGTGCCCCGGCGATGTCGCGAGGCGGCGGATCGTCTGATAGCCGCGCAACGTGTCGTGCACGTCGACCACGATGGGGAACACGCGGTCCTGCTCGATGTGGGCGTAGAAGTGGCTCGCATCCGACGCCAGCACCACCCAGCCGCGCCGGGTCCGCACACGCACGGATTGCAGGCCGCGCGTGTGCCCGCCGATACGATGCAGCTCGATGCCCGGGGCGAGTTCGGAGACCCCGTCGTGGAACTGCACGCGATCCTCGTAGACGTTTCGCACCATGCGCACGACGTCGTCCACCTCGTAGCCGTGGCGAAGCACGTCGTGGCACATGCACGGCCCCGTTGCGAATTGCATCTCGCGTTCCTGCAGGTGGTAGCGGGCCCGGGGAAAGAGCGCGAGGTTGCCCGCGTGGTCGTAGTGCATGTGGGTGATGACCACGTTCTCCACGGACTCCGGCACCACGCCCACCGCCGCGAGCCCCTCCGCGACCGGATGGACGATCGTCCGCCCACGCTTGGCCGCGGACTCGGCGCCGAAGCCGGTATCGACGAGCACCGTGCGCTCGGCGTTGCGGATCACCCACACGTAGTAGTCGAGAGGCATCTCGACATCGTGCTCGTCCCCGCCGATGAAATTGCCGGGGGAGCGGCGCATCACGCTCGCGTACTTGATCGCGAGGACTTCATAGGTGTCGCTGGTCACTGCGTTGCTCCTGAATCGAATGGCGTCGGTATTCGTCGAGACGCTTCCTTGCATCAACCGCTTTCGCGGGCATGGCCCGCTCCTACAAGAACATCGCCCGCACCCAAATCAGGTAGCGCATCCACGGGGGGATATACAAGGGGCCCTCCCCTTGTTGGTACGCCACGCGGCCCCGCCGCCGCGGGCCACCGGCCCGAGAGGCGGCCATGGGCCGCTCCTACAGGAAACCGTCGCTCCGATCACGGGCGGTGGGTGTCGCTTTTGTAGGAGCGGGCCATGCCCGCGACATTCCGGTCGAAACTTCTACGCCCCCCCTCACGCTCCCCCTTCCGCCTTGTCGTACTCCGCGATCGCCTCGCGTGCCACGCGGAAGGCATCGACGCCGGCCGGGATGCCGCAATAGATCGCCACCTGCAACAACACCTCGCGGATCTCGGTGCGGGTCACGCCGTTCCGCAGCGCGCCGCCCACGTGCATCTTCAGTTCGTGCGGGCGATTCAGTGCGCACAGCATCGCGAGGTTGAGCATGCTGCGCGTCTTGCGCGGCAGTTCCTCGCGGCCCCAGACGGCGCCCCAGCAATACTCGGTGGTGAGCCGCTGCATGGGCATGTTGAAGTCGTCTGCGGAGGCGAGGGATTTCTCCACGAATTCCTTGCCGAGCACGGCCTTGCGGATTTCCAGGCCGGTGTCGAAGAGATCGTCGTTCATGCGGGTGCTCCTGTGAAAGGGAAAGAGTTCGCCGCACGTGGCGGCGAGGATCGTCAACGCTTCGGCCAGAGCGGTTCGGCCACGGCTTCCTTGGGCGGGTACACCGTGACGGGCACGCCCTTCTGCCATTGGACGATCAACAGGGTCGCGGACTCGCGGCGCCCGCTCGTGTCGAACTTCACGCGGCCACCCGGGAAGAACTTCGCCGCTCCCGTGGTGATGTCCATGGAGCGCAACGCCGCGGTCACGGCGGCACGATCCGCCTTGCCTGCCGCTTCGAGCGCCGCATGCATGATCCAGATGTCACCGTACGTCGTGACGAAGTGTTGCGTCGGCCACGGCTCGCCGGTCTTCTGGATGAACTCTCGGGTGATGTCCTTCTGGGCACTGGTGCTCCAGGCCGCGACCACCGACATCACGCCTTCGAGTTGCTCGACGTTCATGTTCGTCTTCAGGTCCGGATCGAGGATCGCGGCGCCGCTCGAAATCGTTGGCAGGCGCCCCTTGCCGAGTCCGAACTCGTTCATCTTCTCGAGCAGCAGCTTCGAGTCGCCGATGACCGTGGGCAGCAGGATCAGCACATCGGGCCGCTGCGAACGCACCTTCTGCACGATGGGCGTCGCATTCGCGAGCGGCGGCGTGAAGGTCTCGTCGACGACGAGCGTGAGGCCGAGCTTCGTGAGCTGCGTCGCGCGGATCGGCTTCGCGAACGACACCGACGCCGCGGTGTTGTCCATCACGATGCCGATCGTCTTCGGCCGTTTGCCCGTGGCCTTCTCCGCCATGTCGAGCAGGGCCGGCAGTGAGCCCTCGGCCAGCTGCTCACCGGTGGCCGACGTCTGGAACACGTACCGGAAGCCCCGCGACGTGATGAGGTCCGAGTACGAGAACGTGAGCACCGGCAGTTGCGCACGCTCCGTGACCTCGGTGACTGCAAGCGTGAAGGAGCTGAGGTACGCCCCGGTGGCGGCGACGAGGTTCGGTGCCTCGGCCACCATCCGCTGGGCGGCGTTCTTCGCCTTCTCGACGCTGTCGCCCGCATCGAACACCGCGAGCTTCAGCCGGGCGCCGCCGAGGGACTTCACGCCCCCCTGCTTGTTGATGGTGTCGATCGCGAGATCCGCGGCCATCTTCATGACCTGGCCCTGCCGCGCGTAGGGCCCGGTCATCGGCGCGATGAGGCCCACCTCGATGTCCTTCTTCTGCGCCGACGCGGTGCCCGCAAGGAGCGCGAGCCCTGCGGCGACCACCGCGATCGTGAAGCGCCTCCGATTGCTCATCTTGCTGCCCATGTCTGCCCTCTCCTCCGTGGCTCGCGGTCGCTTTGTCCGCGCCTGCGTCCGGTGACTACATGCCGAGATACGCGCGCCGGATCCGGTCGTCGCTGCGCAGTGAATCGTGCGTGCCCGAAAGCACCACGCGCCCCGCTTCGAGCACGTATCCGCGGGTCGCGAAATGCAGCGCCTCGGCCACGCGCTGCTCCACCAGCAGCACCGCGAGGCCACCCTGCGCGTGGATCGCGACGATGCGTTCGAAGATCTCGTCCGCCACCGCGGGCGACAGGCCCATGGAAGGCTCGTCGAGCAGCAGCAGCTTCGGTGCGGAAGCGAGGCCACGCGCGATCGCGAGCATCTGCTGCTGCCCCCCGGACAGTGCGCCTGCGAGGGTCTTCGCGCGCTCGGCCAGCACCGGGAACCACGCATGGATGCGTTCGAGATTGTCTTTCCATTGCCGCCAGCCGGCGTCGGTCCACGCGCCCATCTCCAGGTTCTCGCGTACCGTGAGCGACGGGAACACCTGACGGCCTTCGGGCACGTGGGCAATGCCCTGATGGGCGCGCCGTGCCGGCGGCACATCGAGCAGCGATCCCCCGTCGAACGTCACGGTGCCCGTGGCAGCCACGACACCAGACAGCGCCTTGAACAGCGTCGTCTTGCCGGCGCCATTCGGCCCGACGACGGCCACGCACTCCCCAGCGCCCACGCGAAGGGAGATGCCGTGCAGCACAGGCACGCCGCCGTAGCCGGCGCAGAGATCGTCAATCTCGAGCACGGCCCGCCCTCCACTTCGTGCCGAGATAGGCATCGACGACGGCCGGATGCGTCGTGATCTCGTCCGGCCTCCCCTCGACGAGCACCGCGCCATGGTCCAGAACGACGAAACGATCCACCAGCCGCACCATGGCGGGCATCGTGTGCTCGATGATGACGATCGTGGTCCCGTCCGCTGCGAGGCTCCGCACGACATTCAGGATGTCGTCGACGTCCCCCGCGGCAAGGCCCGCGAGCGTTTCGTCGAGCAGCAGGATCCGCGGCCCACCCGCCAGCGCGCGCGCCAGTTCGAGCAACCGGAGTTCGCGGTTGGAGAGTCCGCCGGCAGGGGTGGAAGCCAGATGCGCAAGTCCCACGCGATCGAGTGCCTCATGCGCTGCAGAGCGGGCCGCCTCCATCTTCGGATGCCGCACGAAGGCCCCGGCGAGCGCGTTCTCAAGCACCGACATCCGACGGAACGGACGCACCACCTGGAACGTGCGTCCGACGCCCGCCGCGCAGAGCCGGTGCGGCGACCAGCCGGTCACGTCGCGACCCTCGAAGATCACGCTGCCGGCGTCGGGCCGCAGGAATCCGTTCAGCGCATTGAAGAAGGTGGTCTTGCCGGCCCCGTTGGGACCGATCACGCCGAGGATCTCGCCGGAAGCCACGCTGAGCGTGACGTCCTGCAGGGCGCGGAGCCCCCCGAACGCCTTCGACAGGCCGCGGACTTCGAGCACGGTCTCGGTTGTCGTCCTTGGCACCCGGATCGACGCTGCGCGGGACACCGTCGAACGGAGCGCCGCCTCGCCCACCGGCGGGAGATCGATCGTCAGGCGGCGCCGCCGCCAATCCCGCCAGCGCCACACGACCCCCTCGGGCGCGATCAGGATCACGGCGATGATCGCCACGCCGTAGACCACACCCTGGATGCCCGGGAACACGTCGCCGAGACGCGCGTGCAGCAGCTCGGACAGCGGCACGAGCACCACTGCGCCGAGCACAGGACCCCACACGGTGCCGACGCCGCCGAACATCGCGACGATGAGCGCCTGCAACGAGACGAGCATGCCGAACACAGCGGGCGGTGTGACCACGAGCAGCACCACGGCGTAGAAGCCGCCCGCCACACCGGCGATCGCTGCGGACAGCACGATGGCGCGCAGCTTCCACGCGCGCGTGTCGATGCCGGCCGCCTCGGCCGCGGCTTCGTCCTGCTTCATGGCCGTGAGCGACACCCCGTAGCGGGCCCGCTCCAGCACGTTGGTGAGCAGCATCACCGCGACCATCATGGCGAGCGCCAGCAGCACGTAGACGCGGTGGTCCTCGAACTGCATGAAGGCCGCCGCCTGCTCGCGCATCATCGGCAGCGCGAGTTCCTGGTAGCCCAACCATTCGAAGACGTAGAGCAGCGCCAGCGGATACGCGAGCATCGCGAGCGCGAAGTAGTGACCGCGCAGCCGGAAGGTGGGCAGGCCGATGACGAGCCCCGCGACAGCCCCGATCACGCCGGCGCACGGGATGCCGATCCATGGCGACAGCCCCCACACCGTCTGCGCGAGCGCGACGAAGTACGCGCCGAGCCCGAAGAACGCCGCGTGCCCGAACGACACCAGCCCGCCGTAGCCGCTGAACAGATTCCACGCGAGCCCCATCACGGCCCACACCGGCACCACGGTCAGGATCAGCAGGTGATAGGAGTTGTCGACGAAAGCGGTGAGCAGAGCGTAGACGAACCCGAATCCGAGGATGGGCATCACCGTCCGCGCGTGCGAAGCGGGCACGGCGCTCATGTGCGTCGCACCGCGCGGCCGAACAGCCCCTGCGGACGCAGCAGGATGACCGCGAGGAACACGACGAAGATGGCGGTGTTCTGGAGCTGATTGGGAAGTACGAGCGTGGAGAGCTGCTGCACGATGCCGATGCCCAGGCCGCCGAGGAACGCACCCGCCACACTGCCGAGACCGCCGAGCACGACGCCGGCGTACATCACGATCACGTACTCGAGGCCGATGTACGGCTGGAACGGGTACACCGACGCCAGCAGCCCGCCACCAACGGCTGTGATCGCCACCCCGAGCCCGAAGGCGAGTCGGTGCGCGCGCTCGACGTCGATGCCCATGTAGATCGCGGCGACGGGATTGTCCGCCGCGGCCCGCAGCGACTTGCCCAGCCGCGAGCGCGCCAGCAGCAGCACAAAGACGCCCACGGTGACGAGCGCGATGGCGGCGGCGATCGTCTGCCCCTGGTTCACGAACACGCTGAGCCGGTCGCCCGCCATCGGCCCGAGTTCCCAGGCACTCGACGCGAGCGGCGTCGGGATAGACACCGGCGACGAGCCGAACAGCGCGAGCCCGCCGTTCTGCAGGATGAGCGCGATGCCGAGGGTGAGCATGAGCTGGGCGTGATGGCCTTCGGAGTCGAGCACCGTGCTGCGCAGGCCCGTGACGCGCGCGATCAGCAGCCGGTGCACGACGACGCCGACCACGAAGACGACCGGTCCGGCGACCAGCGCGGCGAGATACGGCGCGGCGACACCGGTGAGGTGCGCGAAGATGTAGAGCGCGGCGTACATGCCCAGCATCATGAAATCGCCCTGGGCGAAGTTGATGACGCGCATCACGCCGAAGATGAGGCTCAGGCCGACGCACATGAGCCCGTAGACCGCGCCCGTCAGCAGCCCAGCGACCAGCGCCTGCAGGAAGTTCTCGGCGAGTTGCGCGAAATCCATCGGGAGATCCGTCAGGCGGCGACGCCGAGATCGCGCGCCGGCCTTCGCATGAGGCGCGGCAGGCGGGCGGCATCGGGTTCGTCGGCGAGCGACGCGATGGCGGCATCCACAGCCTGCGCGGTGGCGTCGTCCATCGCCGCCGCCAGCGCCGCGCGGAACCGCGCGTGCACCGCAGCATCGTCCGCCGGGATCACGTCGTCGAGATGGGCGCGATAGATGTCGCCATCGATGCTGCGCAAGGTCACCGCCCCACCCTGCTGGCCGGGATACGCGGCGGTCATCCCGTCGTCCACCACGAGCCGCGTCACCGAGACGAGGTGCCGCAGGGCGGGCGCATCGAGATGCTCGAAGTTGTTCTCGGCGATGCGACCGTGGAGGACGGCGGCGGCCACGTTGAACTGGATGCTCATCTTCGCCTGGAGGATCGTCGCGAACGGACCGGTGTGGTCGCAGCCCGGATACGACGCGCCAGCCTGCGGCACGCGGATCTCGATCGCCCCCACCTGCGATGGCGCCAGATGCGCAGACCGGACCGCCTGCAGCGCCGCCTGCGCGGGCGTCTGGGCGAAGTTACAGGCGGGCACCGGCTTGTGATAGACCGACAGGATCTCCGGTGCGCCCTCGAAGAGCCGCACGGCCTGCGCGGCGTCGCGCTTGCCGAAGGCCGCGAAGAGGCCGGCGACCCCGTCGAGCGCGGACGGCGATGCGAACGCGCCGGCCGCAGCGAGCCGCGCAGCGGTGACTGCGTTCCGTGCTGCGAAGCCTGCGTGGAAGAACATCTCGCTGCCGCCCGTGTGGGCCCACTGGTTGAAGCCCGAGGTGGTGTTGGCCGCGAGGGCGACGGCGTTCGCGATCCCTGCCACGGGCAGACCCATCAACCGCGCGCAGGCGGCGGCGGCCGCGATCGGCCCGGTGATGCCGGTGGGACGGTGGATGGCTGCGATCCCGCGATCCATGAGGGCGCGTCCCACCTGGCCGCCGACCTCGTACCCGGCCACCATCGCCGCGATGAAATCACGCCCGGCAACGGGCCGGGTCTCGGCCACGGCGAGCAGCGCGGGAATCACGACGATGCCGAGGTGGCTGATGCTGCCGGGGTGCATGTCCTCGCGGACGAGGCCGTGCCCCATCACCGCATTGGCGAAGGCGGCATCGGCGGGCGCCACGGCGTTGGTGTGACCCAGCATCGTCGCCCCGACGTCACCCCGCACCGCGAGCGATCGCGCCTGCCGGCTCCAGGGAAGATGCCGCGACTCGAAGACGCAGCCGATGAGATCCTCCAGGCAGACGCGTGTCTTCGCCAGCACCTCGGGCGACAGCGCCTCGAAGGCGCACGCGTGCACCGACTGCGCGATGCGCATGGCGAGGGCAGTGTCCGCCTCGGCGGCTTCCGGCGTTGCGCTCATGGTGTTCCCCCTCCCCTGGACAGCCGGACGCGGGGCGCCCGTGCCGTGTGCGCCTCAACCTCTTACCTGCACCCCACCCCACGACTCGACCAGGCGACAGATCGACGTGAAGTCGGAGTCCGCGCCGTACGCCGCATTGGTGATCGCGAGCATCTCCCGCACGGCAGCGCCGACGACCATCGGCACGCCGAGGGACTCGGCCTCGTCCACGCAGAGTCGGACGTCCTTGTACGAGAGGCCCGTCGCAAATCCGAAGTCGAAGGTGCCGGGCAGGATGGCGCGGGGAAATTTGTCCTGGGTTGCGCTGTTGCGGCCGGAGCCCGCGTTGATGACGTCGAGCATGACCTTCGGGTCGAGGCCGGCCTTCACGCCCATCACCATGGCCTCGGACGACACCACGAGCGCCGCAGCGGCCAGGAGGTTGTTGGCGAGCTTCATCGTCTGCGCCTGACCGGGCTTCTCACCGAGGTGGAAGGTCTTGCCGAAGATGGCGAGCAGCGCTTCGAGCGACTCGTAGACCGGCTTCGGGCAGGCCACCATCACGGCGAGCGTGCCCTGCGTGGCCCCCGCGACGCCACCGCTCACGGGCGCGTCGACGTAATCGATACCGCGCGCCGCGAGCGCTTCGGCGACGGCAGTGGCGGTGATCGGGCCGATGGTCGAGAAGTCGACGACGCGCTTCACGCGCCCGCCCTCGATCACGCCGCCGGCACCGAGCACGGCCTGCTTGACGATGTCGGGGTTGGGAAGACTCAGGAATACGGTGTCGGCGAAATCCGCCACGGCGGCTGCGGAGGCGGCGACGGTGGCGCCGCGCTGACGCACGGCCTCGCGGGCGGTGGCACTGCTGTCGTGGACGCACACTGTCCGCCCGGCATCGATCAGGCGAGCGGTCATGGGGCCACCCATGCGACCGACGCCGACGAAGCCGCAGGTTTCCGCGCTCATCGCCTCTCTCTCCCTGGTGCAGCGATCCACCGACACCCCGGAGGAGTGTCCGTCGCGGTCGCGCTTGTGGGATGCCATGCTAACGATGTGGGCGTCGCGATGCATCCTCCGCGTGCAGAAAGATTCCAGCACACGCCTGCCCGCACGCGGCGCACGGGCGCGTGGGATGGTCGCGGACTACGATCAGGTCGGCGAGGGGAGAGTCCCGCAGGTCGATGCATCGAAACTACGGGACGAAACTACGGGACCGGGGGATCACTCCTCGAGAATGCTCCGCAGCATCCACGCGGTCTTCTCGTGGATGTCGAGGCGTTGGGTCAGCAGGTCCATCGTCGGCTGGTCGTTGGCATCATCGGCTGCGGGCAGCAGGGCTCTCGCGGTGCGGGCGACCGTGTCGTGACCGGTGATGAGCAGGGCGACCATGTCCTCGGCCTTCGGCACGCCTGCCACTTCCTTCACCGACGAGAGCTTGCCGAACTCCGCATACGTTCCGGGCGCGGGGAAGCCGAGTGCGCGGATGCGTTCAGCGATCGGGTCCACGGCGTTCCACAACTCGGTGTACTGCGCCATGAACATGGTGTGCAGCGTGTTGAACATCCGCCCCTTCACGTTCCAGTGGAAGTTGTGGGTCTGGAGATACAAGGTGTAGGTGTCCGCGAGCAGCTTCGCCAGACCCTCGGCAATCCGGGCGCGGTCCTTGGCGGAGATGCCGTTGTCGATGAGAGAGATGGGGGCTGCTGCCTTGCTCTTCTTGGCCATGTCGGCTCCTGGAAGTTGGACGGGGGGCGCGACGCTTGCTGCGGCGCGCAAACAAAGGATACGAGCGCGGCGGAACGTCGAAGGTTCCGCGCAAGCCGGCAGCGCATCGGTGCGATGGCGCTCATTCGGCCCATGCGTCAGAAGAAAGCGATCGTGCGGACCTCGATGCTCTCGCGCGGCGTGGCATCGGGCGCGCTGGTGGGGTCCTCGAAGGCGCTGTGGGCCATGAATCTCGCGCGGCCGTCCTCCTGGGAGTCGTAGCACTTCAACAGCAGCGCCTGGCTCGCCTCCATGTAGGGGAAGTAGTACCACTGATGATCGGGCGAGTAACGCATCGTGTAGATCTCGCCCGTCCGGTCGGGATACTTCAGCTCCATGCGGATCATGTCGCCGGGGGCCGTGGATCCGACATCGCACATGGCGAGCGGAAGCTCTTCGACGCGCTTCAACGGCTTCCACACGTTGAAGAACGCGTACGGCCGGGCGAGCAGCGCTTCGGCTTCGTCGGGCAGAACGTCACGCACCCGCTGTGGCCCGGACTTCACCGTGTAGTCGCTGTGCACGAGCCGCACCGGATTGGCCGCGTAGGTCGTGAGCGTCTGGATGGTCTTGCTGCGGATGTTGTAGTCGAAGACGTGGACGCGGCGGGCGCCCACCGCCTGACGCACGAAGTCGGCGACGTGTGCGAAGAACTCGGAGCGCACCGCAGCATCGTCGGAGAAGCGGTCGAAGGGGATCGGACAATCGCGCAGCGCGAAGCCCTCGCGGTCGAGATCGAAGTGGTTCGCGCGGGACCAGCCGTCGTGCACCTGCACGGCATGCGGATCATCGCCAGGCGGGTGCTTCACCGTCCCGGGCGGTGGGTCGTAGAAGTAGTAGTCGGGGGTGATGCCGGTGTCGCGCGTGTAGTTGAGCGTGGTGCTCACGGAGCCTTGATCTGCCATCGTGACCTCGGGTGACTTGGTTCTGGAACCGGCTGCTGCTTCCGTGCCCTCGACCTGGTCGTCGCCCGCACCGCACCATGTCGACTGCGGGCCGTTGCCTTGTCATTCGAGGGTCCGAGGAGTATAGCTTCGAGCAGGTCGGCGGAGCGGTCCCGGGCCCGCGCAACAACATCTCCCGGGTCGACGTCCCGCGGCCTCTGCAGTACGCAGTCCCCACCTAAAAAATCGAGATTCGGGAGGTTGCATGAAGCTCTACTACGATCCCTGCACCGTCAACTGTCGCAAGGTCCTTGCCGGTCTGGACCTCATGGGCGTGCCGTACGAGACCGCGAAGGTCGACTACTTTGCCGGCGAGCACAAGGGCGCCGACTACACAGCCATCAACCCCAACCAGTCCCTGCCCGCACTGGTCGACGGCGACTTCGTGCTCTGGGAGTCCAATGCCATCCTGCAGTACGCCGCCGACAAGGCCGGCAAGGACGCCTTCTATCCGAAGGCCGCGGCCGTCCGGGCCGACATCAACCGCTGGCATCTCTGGGAAGCCAACCAGTGGTTCCCGAGTTGCTACGTCTACCTGGTGGAAAACGTCGTGAAGCCGATCCTGAAGGCGGAACCGGATCAGGCCGTGCTCGACGCCCAGGCAGCAAAGTTCCATCAGCTCGCGGGGATCCTCGAGGACCGCCTCGGCAAGAGCGCCTGGCTGAGCGGGCCCGACGTCACGATCGCCGACGTGGCGGTCGCCGCGCCGATGCATCTGCACCGCCATCAGCAACTACCGCTCGACGCGTATCCGAACTTGCGCCGCTGGCTCGCGCAGGTGGAGGCGCTGCCGAGCTGGAAGAAGACCGACGTCGCCCCGATCCTCGGTCTGCAGTAATCGCGGTGTCACGGCGCCCGCGGTGCCCGGGTGGCACCGCGGGCGCTCCCGTACTGCCCTATCCCCGATCCAGTCCGTCCGACGCCATGTAACCGCCGTCGACCGGGACGCAGACGCCGGTCACATTGTCCGACGCGCCGGAGGCGAGCCACAGGCAGGTCCCGACGAGATCGTCCGCCTCGCCCAGCCGCCCGCTCGGGATGCGCCGCTTCGCCGCCGCCTCCAGCGACGAGCCGCGGAGTTCCTCGGTCATCTCGGTGTAGTGATAGCCCGGCGCAATCGCATTGACCTGAATGCCGAGCGGCGCCAGCTCCACGGCATTCACCTTCGTCAGCCCGATGAGACCGTGCTTCGACACCGTGTACGGCACCTGCAAACCCTTGCTGGGCGCGGTGAGACCGTAGACCGAGGAGATGTTGATGATCTTCCCCGAGCCCTGCGTCTTCATGACGCGCGCCGCATGCTTCGTGCAGAGGAAGGCGCCGGTGAGGTTCACGTTCATCACGCGATGCCAGACGGCCAGATCGAGATCCATCACCGACTGCCGACTGACGGTGCCGGCGTTGTTCACCAGGATGTCGAGGCGACCGTAGCGCTGGACGATGCCTGCGATCGCCCGTTCGACCGAGGCTTCGTCAGCCACGTCGAGTTCGAAGGCCGAGGCGTCAGCGCCGAGCGCCGCGACCACCTCGGCATTGCGATCGACGCGGCGCGCACCGACCACGACCTTCGCGCCCGCATCGCGAAAGGCCATGGCGATCGCTCGACCGAAACCGCTGTTGCCGCCGGTGACGAGGGCCACGCGGCCGTCGAGGGAGAAGGGGTTTGCTGCCATGGGTAACGCCTCCGTGCACCAGGAAGGGTGGCCCGCATCGAGGGGCCACGTGACGATCTGCGGATCACAGTGCTCCGCGTCGATGCATTGTGCCACTCGTCCCCGAAACGCCTGTCACTCCGATGCATCGCCTGCGTCTTGTGCACCATCGAGAAGACTCGACACCTTTCTTTGATCGAAATCATTCTCTTTGACATGACTATCTGTTCTCATAGTAGGGTAGTGCGCTGTACGCAGTACGCCGAAGGGGCGGGCAAAGACTCTCCCCGGCGACAACAAGATGCAAGATCGAGAGACCCGCCAATGAGACACATCGACGCCAGCGCGCGTGCAAGCATCACCGCGAGTCATGGGCAGCATATCCGTCATCCGGCCCATCTCGGCGTATCACTCTGCAAGGGTGCGCCACCGACGCTGATCCAGCACTGCAGGCGCTCGCAGCCCCTCATCGCGACAGATCGTCGACGCAACGCGTCGACCTGATCCCACGCCGGCAACCGCAACACCCGAATACCTTCCATTGCAGTGCCGCCACGTCGGCGGACCAGGCGCGCCCGTATCGTCGCGCCACGGAGATTTCTTCGTGCCAAGACGCCGAATCCAGGTACTCGCTACGCTCCTCGCGCTGGCAGGCATCGCGACGGGCGTCGCCCTCTCCCCGCAGTTGAACTGGCGCGTGCGCGTCGCCTTCCTGAAGGTCGCTGGCAGGCTACCGGATGTCACGGTCTCGGACCTCGCCGTGATGGTGATGCCGGGATCCCCCTACGCCCTGGAACGCCTGGCCGAGACCGGCAATCCGTTCGGCGTCATCAAGAATCCGCTGGCGACACGCTCGGACATCGAGCAGGGGCGCGACCACTTTGTCCAGGAATGCTCGACGTGCCACGGCGACCACGGGCAGGGCGGCATCACCGCCCCCGCCCTGGACCGCGCGATCTCGAAGCACGGGCGTAGCGACTGGGCGATCTTCACCACGATCCGCAACGGTGTGCCGTCGACGGCGATGGCACCGCACCCCTATCCACGGGAGCACCTCTGGCAGCTGGTGGCATTCGTACAGTCCCTGGGTGGCTCGCCCGACGACGTTGCCGCCAGTGCTCCTCGGTCCACGTTGCTCGCGCCGGCACCGCTGTCCTACGCCACGATCGCCGGCACCGCCGTATCCGGTGCCGACTGGCTCACCTATTCCGGCACCTACGCGGGGACAAGGCATTCGTCGCTGCGTCAGATCACGAGCACGAACGTCCAGAGGCTCGCACCGCGTTGGGTGTTCCAGTTCGAGGGCGGCGCCGGAACGCGCATCGAGGCCACCGCCATCGTGCACGCCGATCGGATGTATCTCTCCGGCGCCTCGGGCACGGTGGTGTCGCTCGATGCCGCCACTGGCGCCCCGATCTGGACGTTCACGCGGAAGCCACCCGACAACAGCCTGGGATGGGTGGGCGGAATCAATCGCGGCGTCGCGCTGCTGGGCGACCACGTGTACGTGGGCACCAGCGACGGCAGGTTGCTTGCCCTTTCGGCCGATTCAGGAAAGGTCGTCTGGGACGCGCCAGTGGCCGAACCGGGTTCGAAGCACTACATCACGGCCGCACCGCTGGCGCTCGACGGATTGGTGGTCGTGGGTACGGGGGGTGGGTACGGACGTGGCGCCATCGTCGCCGTCGACTCGCGTTCCGGCCGCGAGCGATGGCGCTTTCGCACCATCCCCGACCCTGGCGCGCCCGGCAGCGAAAGCTGGGCTGGCGACTCGTGGAAGGACGGTGGCGCCGCGCCCTGGATGACGGGCTCCTACGATCCCGCGCGCGACGTGCTGTACTGGGGTGTCGGCAATCCGGCGCCCGACTACAACACGCTGAAGCGCAAGGGCGACAACCTGTACAGCAACTCGGTGGTGGCGCTGCGCGGGAGCACGGGCGAACTGCTCTGGCACTATCAATTCACGCCGGGGGATGACCACGACTGGGATTCGGCACAGGTGCCGATACTGGCTCGCGCTTCCGGTGACGGCACGGCCCCGCCACGCATCCTGTTCCCCAACCGGAACGGGTTCTTCTACAACCTCGACGGCGCAACAGGCCGACCAGCTTTCGCGATGCCCTTCGTGCATCAGAACTGGGCGAAGGGGATTCGGGACGACGGGCGGCCGATCCCGGTGGATCATGATCGCGACGCTGCACGCGGCGTACTCACCTTTCCGAGCAACGTCGGCGGGACGAACTGGTGGCCGCCAAGCTTCGACCCCACGCTGGGATACGTCTTCGTACCGGCCATCGAACGCGGACAGATCTTCTTCCCGGCCACACCGGACCACGATCCCGGGCCCCGCAATTCGCCCACGAGTTCGGGCAAGCCCCACCACACGCTGATCAAGGCACTCGACGCGCGGAACGGGAACACGGTGTGGCAGCGCGAGTTCCGCGAGCGGATGGATCACGAGGAGACGGGCGGGCTGTTGTCGACCGCCGGCGGCCTCGTGTTCGGCTCGGATCTCGGCGAGGTGCTCGCCCTTCGCTCCAGCGATGGCGAGGTGTTGTGGCGGTTCACCACCGGCGGACACGTGTCGGCAGCCCCCATGACCTACGGCGCTGGCGGCGAGCAGTTCGTCGGGATCGCCGCAGGCTCGGTGTTCATCGCATTTGCCCTCTCGTCCGCAGCACCGCCGAACCAACTGGTGGCGACGAACACGCGCAACGCGCTGCCCCGGAGACGTTGAAGAAGCCGGTGCCTCGCCATGGCATCCAACGGCTTCGCAACCAGGCTGACCTCGACCTACCGGAATGTCGCCAGCACGTCCGGCACCCGTGCGCGAGGCACGCGCTGCACGCGGGTCAACATGTCGTGACCGACGCCGACGACGCCATAGCCGTCCACTACGTCACGCGTGATTCGGCTCCACAAATGGCTGGTCATCTCAGCATCGGCCATCGCCCGGTGCGCCCTCCCGGCCCTCGGCAATTGGAGCATGTCGACCAGCGTGCCCAGCCGGTGATTGGGGAACCGCGGATACAGGCGCCGCGACAGCAGCATGGTGCAGGCGAAGGGCAGGCCTGTCGGCATCGACAGATGGTCGAGTTCCGCCTTCCAGAACCGACTGTCGAAGGCCGCGTTGTGGGCGACGATCGGATAGGGACCTACGAAACGCGCGGCCTCCCGCATCACCGTGGCCACCGGCGCGGCCCGGGCGACCATGTCGTTGGTGATGCCCGTGAGGGCGGTCACTTCGAAGGGAATCCGGCGACCCGGATTCATCAGGCTCTGGAATCGATCGACGATCTGCCCCTCCCGGACGAGCACGACCGCGATCTCGGTGGGCCGATCGCCGCATGCCGGGCTGAGACCGGTGGTTTCGAAGTCGAGAACGGCGACGGTTTCCATCAGGGCTGCTTCGGCTGGACAGGGTTCACGGACGAGCGGGGGCGAGAAGCGGAGGCGTCCGATCTCGGACGTTCCACCGCGAGTCTGCCCGGAAGTCTGTGGGGATAGCGGAATTTCTCATCGCGACAGCCGTCGTCCCGGGTAACGGCACCGGAGCGGCGCGCAAGGAATCGCTTCGACCGGAACCGACGCTTTCGCGGGCATGGCCCCATGGCACTACCTTAAGGGAAAAGTCGTCGCGGCCTCCCTACGAAGAGAGGTCTGGCGGCCTCGCGCTTTCGAC